>JGI26247J51722_1000075_pt1 | contig 39506 bp, 40 predicted proteins | sample SaaInlV_100m_DNA_2_FD_51722 | JGI IMG/M metagenome (IMG submission 51722)
AATTGCTCAATAGTTTTAATAGCTCCTGCCCCTTGGACATTAGCATCAATCCAAGGCTGCAGTTTTGAAATCTCAATTTTTAAGTTTTCGGCAACTTCTTTGGTACCAGAAAATATTTGTTCATATTTTTGTGCATCATTTGTCATGACAATGATCTTCCCCCATCAATTTTAATAACTTGTCCTGTTATATATTTTGCTCCGGCAACAAACTTAACTGCCTGGGCAATATCTTTTTCAGAACCCATTTTTTTTAAAGGTATATTTGAAATTACTTTTTCTTTTTGCTCATCGGTCCATACAACATCCGGCGGCTCAAGCATTGCTCCAGGAGCAATGGCATTACAGTAATTTCGGGAGCTAGTTCTCTTGCTAGACCTTTAGTTATGGATTCTAAGCCACCTTTGGCAGCTGAGTATATAGAAAAATTTGCAACTCCCTTGCTCAAATTAGTGTCTGTGATATTTATAATTGAACCATTAGATTCTTTTAATTTATCTCTAAGACCATTAATTAAAAAAAGAGGCCCTTTTAAATTAGAGCCTACTAAGTTTGTCCAATGCTCTAAAGATATGTCTTCAATTGGAGTTGGATAAAAGGTAGAGGCATTATTAACAAGGATATCTATAGTCTCAAAAAGACCTTTAGCCTCATCCACCAATCTCGTCACTTCACTATCTACATCTAAGTTAGCTTGAATAATTTTTGCAGTATTTGGATTTTTCGAATTAATTTGATTTGCAAGTTTCTCTGCATCATCTTTGGATGAGTTGAAGTGAATAATAATATTCCATCCCAAATCAGAGTAGGTAAGGGCAATTTCTTTACCAATTCTCTTTGCAGCCCCTGTAATTAAAATTGTCTTATTCATTTAGATTCTCTATAACTTGTTTGAGTAGTTTAATCTTTTCTTCTTCAATATGCTCATTTGAAACCTTTGATAATATTGAAAAATCCGTATTCTTCATTCCTTCTACCAATTCGAGTATTAATTTTTTTGTTTCTTTGAGCTGAGGGAGGCATACAAGATGTTTTATTAAATCCTCATCCCGCTCCAGACGTACATTTTTAAGGATACCTAAAAGACATTCTTCATCAGGGTTAGTTGGTATTTTAGATAAGGCTTTTAATGTCTGCGATGCATTTATAAAACTATTTGGTATTGGCAGATCCTTCCCAATCAAAAAACTATTATTAATTTCGAGTTCGGCCCATCTTATGGATGGATCATTCACTGATGAGCACCCTGAATTTTTAAGATCCTTGAAATGAAAGACATGCATTTCATATTCAATTAAAGTTTCAAAATAAATACTTGGGTTGTTTGAGGATAAAGCCCTTTCTGTCTCTGCCCATATTCTATTCTTTGAAAGGGTACCAATTTCACCAAGATCAATAATAGTATTTATGAGTTTTTTGGTTTCTTTAGATATCACAAAGTCTTTTAGATGATCATAAGTTCTAAATCTTGCCAGTCTTATAGCTCTCAAGGGATCCTCAGAAAATGCATCAGAAACATGTCTAAAAATTTTATTTTTTATATCGGCAATGCCATTAAATGGATCAATTAGTCTGCCACTATCATCTTTGGCGATTGCGTTTATAGTGAAGTCTCTTCTTGAAAGATCCTCTTCAAGAGTTACTTCTTTCCCATAATAAAAATTAAAACCATGGTATCCATGTCCAGTTTTTCTTTCGGTTCTTGCTAGGGCATATTCTTCCTTTGTAGATGGATGCAAGAAAACTGGAAAATCTTTACCAATAGGCTTAAAACCTTTCTCAATCATTTCTTCAGGAGAGGAGCCAACAACAACCCAGTCCCTATCTTTTGCTTTAGTTTCTAAAAGAGCGTCTCGAACAGCACCCCCAACTTCATAAATCTTCATGCTTTTTTAACTTGAAATAATTTCCTGTCTTCTAATCTTATCGCTGTGAGCTGATTTCCCCAAACACATCCTGTATCAACTCCTATTATATTAGTTAATTTAGTTTTACCCTCGAGAGCTGCCCAATGCCCAAAAATAATATATTGATTCTCTTTTAAATTTTTGATTGTTTGGTTGAACCATGGAACATGCATCTCATCAGCTTTATTTTTTTTAGCCTTCAATTTTAACGAACCATCTTTTCCAAGAAATCTCATTCTAGTAAAGTAATTAATAATAGTTCTAGATCTCTTATAGCCCTTAAGGTCTGAATTCCATATCCTAGGAGTATCTCCCCATATATTTTCTAAGATCTTAAAAGAATCATCTTTCATCCCAGTTTGTATTTCTTTTGAAAGTTTTTTAGCCATCCTGATATCCCAAATATAAGGTATACCCGCATGAGATATCCAAAAAGTTTCTTTTGTTTCTTTAATTTTGATCTCTAGTAATAAAGGTAATTTTTTTAACCAGGAATGATATTTTTGAATATTTTTTGAATCTAAAACTTTTTTTAGTGATTTATTTTTCTTTTGATGTTCTATTAGGTAAAGCAAATAGAAGTCATGATTTCCCAATACTGCTTTTATAGATCCTTTGTGCCTCATGCAAAACTCCATCACTTCAAGAGATTGATGGCCTCTATTAACAAGGTCCCCAGCAAAGATAATTTTATCTTTATTTGGGTTGAATTTTATTTTTTTTACAAGTGCTTGAAGTTCTGAATAGCACCCCTGAACATCGCCTATTACGTAATGAGCCATTATTCTTTATAAGACTCAGCTAGTTTTATATATTCTTCAAGTGAAATTTCTTCTGGCCTAAGATTATTATCAATATCTAAACCAATCCAATCAAAATCTTGTTTTTTTAAATTATTCCTAATACTTTTTCTTCTAGATACAAATGATAGATCTATGACCTTATAGAGATTTGTAATTAATTCAGGGTCAAGATTAGAGTTTTCTTTTGGAGTCATTCTTATAAAGCTAGACATCACCTTTGGTTTAATATCAAAAGATTCAGGNGGCACATCAAATAAAATTTCAGCATTAAAGAAGGCAGAAATTTTTAAGGATAATTTNCCCCAATTTTTGGTTTTGATATTACCGGTTATTTTTTCGGCTACTTCTCTTTGAACTAAAAAATGCATATCTTTGATACAGCTCGACCATTGAATAAATTTCAAAATAATTTGGGTAGATATATTGTATGGAAGGTTTCCTACTATTCTAAAGTTACCCTCATTAAGAAAATCTAAAGACGTTTTAAGAATATCATCATTGACGAAGTTAAATTCAGCTGGCCCATTTAAGTTTTTAGACAAGTATTCAATATTCTCTCTATCGACATCAATAGCTTTTACTTTAATACCTGGCTTGTTGAGAGTTTTTGTAAGAGCCCCCATCCCAGGACCAACTTCTAAAAATTGATCTCCAGAATATGGAGAGACTGACTGACCCATTTCAAAAATAATAGCTGGATCAGATAAGTAGTTTTGCCCAAACTTTCTTCTTATATCTCTCTTATCCATTAGATAATTTTCTTTGCAGCTCTTAACGCCTCTTGAAAAGAAGCAACTTCTGCCTTGCCAGACCCGGCAATATCTAATGCAACACCGTGGTCCACCGATGTTCTTATGATAGGTACTCCGAGGGTAATATTAATAGAACTTCCAAAACTTAGTGCTTTTATAACAGGTAAAACCTGGTCATGATACATTCCAAGATAAGCATCAGTTTCTTGTAATATTTTTGAAGTAAACGCAGTATCAGCTGACATAGGCATAGATACATTAATATTATTTTCTCTTAGTTTTATTACAGCTGGCTCTAAAATATTTTTTTCTTCTGTTCCAATTTTTCCACCTTCTCCAGCATGAGGATTTAAACCAAGCAGCTTTATTCGAGGCTCCTGAATTTTAAATTTCGATACTAGCTCATTATGTAAAATCGTAACTTTGTTAATAATAAGCCTTTCAGTTATTAACTTTGGCACTTTTTTTAAAGGAACATGTGTTGTTGCAATAGCAACCTTAAGTTTTTTTGAACCCAGAAGCATTAAGACGTCTTTGCTGCCTGTTCTTTGCTGAATATACTCAGTATGTCCTGAAAAATTACTATTAAGAGATATTATATTTTCTTTGCTAATAGGGCCTGTAACTAAAGCAGTTTTGGAATTTAATGATTGGTCAATACCAAAATCGAGATTTTTAAGAACATATGCTGCATTAGATTTATATAACTTCCCAGGTTTTGTATTTCTACATTTTGAGATCTCTTTAACTTGAATAGTTCCAATCTTGTTTGAATTAATATTATCTAAATTATCAATAGTACATACTTTTATTTTTTGCTTAAGCAGTAATGCTCTATCCTCAATAAGCTTTTTATCAGCTATGCATACAATAGGAATTTTGATTTTTTCCCAAAAGGGGAGGCTACATAATTGAATAATTAAATCAGGCCCAATGCCCGAGGGTTCTCCAGGGGAATAAAGAATTTTCTTCAATCTAGGTCTTTAAATTCAACAAATGCTTCTGCTCGCATCGATCTTAAGGAGTTCTCAAGCGCTTCATCATACTTTCTAGAATAAAGAACTTGATAAGCTTGATCTTCAATTAACTCAGCTGTTTGATCATGATTCCTTGTTTCCATAACCTCTAAAAAATGAAAACCAAACTGGGTTTGAAATACATTAGATAAAACTCCAATTTCTGAATCAATCATGGTTTCTTCAAATTCTGGTGCTAGAACGCCTTTACCCAACCAGTCTAAAACACCACCAAGCTTTGCAGATCCAGGATCTTCAGAAAATTCTTCAGCAAGCAATTCAAAACTTTCACCATCCACAACTCTTTGTCTAATAGCATTAAGCTCAGCTTCTGTTTCTTCTTCGGTCCTTATAGCTGAAGGCATTAATAAAATATGTCTGGATAGCCATTGATCTTCATATCGAACAAAAGTACCTCTTTTATCTTGAAGCTTAAGTATGTGAAATCCTGCGCCACTCTCTAAGGGCTCAGTTACAAAACCTACATCTTTTCTATTTATAGCATCGGCGAATAATTTAGGCATATCAGCTGCTTTTCTCCATGGCATAACTCCACCAGTTGAAGCATTCCCACTTAATGAAATTTCTTTTGCAAGTTCAGAGAAGTTTTCTCCATCACTAACCCTTTTAAGCGCAGAGATCGCATCATTTTGGGTTTTCACTAGTATCTGATTTACTAATAATTCTGGTTCCAATTCTACTAACGACTCGTCCGTTGCCAAAAACGCCTCAAATTCTTTAGCAGTAATATCAATTTCTGATTGAACTCTTCCNCTTTGAATTCTTTGTATGATCATCTCTTTACGAATCTGTTCTCTAAGATCTTCATATTTAGTACCCTCATTTTCTAAAGAGGTTATAAATTCTTGAAGCTCCATTTTATTGTTAGCAGCAACTCTTATCATTGTTTGATTTAGCTCAGAGTCACTTATTCTCACACCAGCCCTATCTGCCATTTGTAACTGCAATTCTTCAATGATTAGCCTTTCTGCTACTTGTTCTAATAATTCTTCTTTAGGAGGCTTTGGAATATTTTGCTGGTCATACCTGGCTGTCATCTCTTCAAAATCATTATTTATTTGAGATTCCATGATGACACCATCATCAACAATAACAGCAACCCTATCCAGTATTTCGACTGCAGAAAATAATGAAGGAATCAAAAGAACAAATGAGGGTAAAAATATTTTTTTCATATTAGATTTAGTAATTAAAAAGTGAATTATTCAGTAGTCTATTTATTTTATTAGTGGAGGAATTAAAGCCCTTGAGTTCAAACTCAAAATTTATTCGTCCCTTGTTTTCAATCTGAATAATATTATCCCATGCTTCTGCCAAATGGGGATAGTAAATATCTTTATTAATATATTTTGAAAGATTTCTATCTGATCCAGTCATTCTTAATGCAAAACAACAGTTCTCATATTCTATACCTACGATACTCTCAATATTTTTATTAATTTCATCATCATGTTTTAGTTTTGCAATAAATTTAAATTTGGAGCTTAGCCTGATATCACCGAATATTTCTGAATAACTCATAGGGAAATTAAAATCACCCGACATTCTCCTGTATCTTTTAGCAATTCCAATCGACCCACCATTAAAATCATGCTTTAGGGTTAATCCACCTAACGGCATTTTTTTATTTTTATTAAAATATCCTCCGTAAGCCATTAGCATGGTATTTCTATTAGGCATCCACTTGCCCATGACAGTTGTAGGCCCTCTATCCATTGGCATCCCATCCATTTTAGTTGATTCCATGCTCATAGAGGCATCTAATATGCTATGACCAGACATCATTGGACGCATCCAAACCCTTCTATCATCTAAAAAATATTTCTTGGAAACAGATACTGACAACTTTTCCATGCCCATTATGATTTTTTTATACTTTAAGCTGAGGGTGTAAAATTTTTGATCTCCAATTCTATCCATCCCAGAAAAACGCAGATTATTAAATAATTCATTATTCATAGATAGTTCGTCTGCATCAAATATTGGGTTATTTGATTGATCCTTATATGCTGTGTAACCAACAAATAGTCTAGGCTCAATAAAGTAGTTATTGTCTTGAGANTTCCTTATAAAAATAGAGCTAATGTCAATANATGCATTGGGCACATTCACATCATTAGTTGNTTGAGAGTTCCCAGAAAGATTATATTTAATAGAACTGATTCCAACATTTGCAACGATCTTTATTCCTTTAATATAACTATGATTTTGCAANGAAAGATCTGANTAAATTCTTGAACCCTCAGCNGGATTATTGATAAGTCTAGGNTATTTACCAGACATANCCTGATTNCCAAAATAGCCATGAATAGAGCTAGCCTTAAATGAAGATATATTGAGCTGCTCTTTTAAAATAATTTTTCCAAAACTGTTTGAATAGTTAAAATCAATCGATGGAGATTGTTCATAACCATTGGTTAGAATAGGGTTCAGAGTTTGATAGCCTTGATGTTTTATTTNNACAGATGCATTTTTAAAAGTTTTTGATAAAGAAAAATTTTGACTTAAGTTTTGTATTCTCTGATAACCAATTGAAGTTATGTCTCCAGGGATATCTCTAAGAAAAAGACTATCCGACACTTTCGACCAATCTAAATCAATTTTTATTGATTCATGCTCGAATGTATCGAAAATATTAAAGGCCCATCTTGGAGAATTACTGCCATATCCCTCTTTTTCATATTCGTCATCTTTACTAAAATAAATGAGATCTAGGTTTCGTAGGTTTCTATTTTCTCCATGNAGAGACCGGAAATTTAATTCTAACCCTTGTCCGCGCTTTGCAATCATCCTTGGGGCTATTGTTATATCAGAAGACGAAGACAGCACTTTGTAATATGGGAGTGTTATATCAGCCCCATCCGATGAAAAAGATAACGAGGGCTCAAGAAATCCTGTCATCCTTTCAGTTGACGTTGCAAAGGGCAGTTGCGGCAATGCAAGAACAGTTTTGCCCATTACTTGAAGTTTTATTGATTTAGCTAAGCCTCGATTAGTTTCCGCATTCAATCTAATTTCTTTAGCTTGTATTACCCACCCCTTGTTCGGGTTAGCGCATGAAGATATCGATGTATTCGCTAAATTTATTATGCTATTTAACTGCCCATCAAGGCTTTCAAATTTAAAAATAAGGCCTCTTTCATCAAGGTAGGCCTGACCATCAAAAAGAGATAATTCGCTATCTTTTTTATTAAAAAAACCATTTTCTGCTCGAAAGTAGAAGTCTTTTAAGAAGATTTCACCACCATTAAAAAATTGTATTTTTCCATTATCTTTATCCAGATTTGCATTCTGTGCTTTTAATAAGCCTTCTGGAAAATCTAAAGTAACGTTACCATCAAGAACAAGATTCTTATTATCAGTAAACTCAAATTGATCTGAATTTACCTTAAGATCTTGACCTTCCTTTACTTCACCCATTAAGGGTGAATAGGCTATACATCTACTTNCATTTGACTCGGATGTTGGAATTAAAACCAATTCACTTATTTCACCATATGCAAAAGATGATATAGAAATAAACCCACAGATATTGATTATAAAAGAAGATTTCTTCATAGATTTATTTTATACCTCTTAGCTTTGAAAGAGTATTTTATAAAAAGTTCTATTTCTTATAAGAATTAATATACTCTTCAAGCTGATAAAGGTGGTCTTTTCCAAAAAATATTTGCTCATCCATAAAGAAAGTTGGAACTCCAAAAGCTCCTTTATCAACAGCTTCGCTTGTATTTTTAATCAGCTTATCTTTACATTCTTGTGAAGTTACTATTTTGATAATAGCTTCAGCATCAAGTTTATTATTTATAAGAGTTTCTTGCAGGACATCTAGGTCTGAAAGATTCTTACCTTCTTCCCACATAGCGCAAAGCATTACCTCAATATACTGATCAAATATGCCTAATTCTTGAGCTGCAAGAGCCCCTCTTTGGACATTGACAGTATTCTGCGGAAAATNCGAATTAAATTTATATTTATCAAGCTTATGCTGTTTTATAAACCTTTCAATTTCAATAAATTGATAGTTATTTTTATTTTTAATATCAGCAAAAGCAACGAAGGGAGGCTGGTTACCAGATAACTTCATTATTCCTCCTAGCAAACAAGGCACATAATTAAATTTCACCCCAGTTCTTTCTTCGAACCCAGGAATTAGTTGATGACANAAATATGCATTCGGNCTTGCTATATCAAAAATAAAGTCTACTTTCATTTGTACCTACAATTTTGTAAAGTTATGTAAACAATTAAACACTTATATGAAAGATTATTCAAAATATTCAGCAATAATTATAGGAGCTGGCGATGCAACTGGAGCCGCACTCACTAGAAAATTTGCAAGCCATGGNTACAAAGTATGTCCAGTAAGAAGACCNGGAAGTGAAGAAAAAATAAACGCATTAGCAGATGAAATCAATAATTCTGGAGGATGGGCAAAAGGATTTGGTGTCGATGCTCGTGATGAGGATTCAATTGTTAGCTTATTTAAAGAAGTTGAAGAAAATATTGCNCCAATAGATGTTGTTATTTTCAATCCAGGAGCAAATGTATTTTTTCCAATTGAAGAAACTACCTCAAGAGTTTTTAGAAAAGTATGGGAAATGGCTGCCTTTGGTGGATTTCTTTCTGGAAGAGAGGCTGCAAAGTATATGAAAAAGAGGCAATCAGGAAGTATCTTTTTTACAGGTGCTACTGCGTCGCTAAGAGGAGGATCGGGTTTCTCAGCATTTGCTAGTGCCAAGTTTGCATTAAGGGCGCTTAGTCAAAGTATTGCAAGAGAGCTTGGCCCTCAGGGCATACATGTTGCTCATTTTATTATCGATGGGGCTATAGACACTGCATTTATTAAAGAGAATTTTCCAGAGGCATATGCTCTTAAAGAAAAAGACGGTATCCTATCTCCTGAAAAAATTGCAGATTCATATTGGTTTGTTCATTCTCAACACAGAAGCGCTTGGACGCATGAGTTAGATCTTAGACCTTACATGGAAAAGTTTTAAAAATTTTAAAATAAGGAAATACTATGAGTTTAAAAGATAAAGTTATTTTTATGTCTGGTGGAAGCAGGGGTATTGGTTTGGCTATGGCAAAGAAGGCAGCACAAGATGGTGCTAAAGTAGTTATAGCTGCAAAAACTGCAGATCCTCATCCCAAACTACCAGGAACTATCTATACAGCAGCAGATGAGATTATAGAAGCTGGTGGCGACGCTTTACCGGTTTTATGTGATATCAGGAACGAGGATAATGTTAGAGATGCTATTAATCAATCTGTAGAGCATTTTGGTGGNATAGATATTTGTATTAACAATGCCTCAGCCATTCAATTGACCAACGTTACAGACACTGAAATGAAAAGATATGATCTTATGCATCAAATCAACGGAAGAGGAACCTACATGGTAAGTAAATATTGCCTTCCTCATTTAATGAAATCTTCCAATCCTCATATTTTAAATTTATCTCCACCTCTAGATATGAGCTCTAAATGGTTTTCAGGAACCGTTGCATACACCATGGCTAAATACACTATGAGCATGTGTGTTCTTGGAATGGCTGCTGAATTTGCTGATAAAGGAATTGCAGTAAATGCACTTTGGCCAAGAACTGCGATTGCAACTGCTGCTGTTCAGAATCATTTGGGCGGAGATGAAATTATGAGACTATCAAGGAATGTAGATATCATGGCTGATGCAGCCTATGAAATCTTGATAAAAGATTCTAAATTATTTACTGGAAACTTTTGCATAGATGATCTAGTTCTTCATGCAGCCGGCGTAAAAGATTTTACAAAATATGCAAATGTTCCTTTTGCTGAACTAATGCCAGACTTTTTTGTACCAGACGACACGCCATTGCCTGAAGAGGTAAAAAACAGCTAATTTGATAGATTCTGAAGTAATACAAGTCTCTAAAGAGTGTGGTTTTATTGTAAGTAAAGTCCATGCTCTAAAGCTTGAAGCAAGCGGCAGGGAGTATTACCGAATAANTGAAGATTCAGGAGAAACATTTGTTTTATGTTACCTTGATCCTAATTTAGGAAACCACTCTAANTTTCAACACATCTCTAAATTTCTTTTTGACCAGAATGTTCGATGCCCAGAAATTATTTTTTATGATGGTAGTTTGGGAATTACTATTCAGGAAGACCTAGGAGACCAATCCCTCATAGATTTAGATGTATTAAATAAAAAATATAATTCGTTACTTCAAAAATCCTTAGGTGTTTTAACTAAAATCCAGACAGCAAACGTACCTCAGATACCAAAATTAAATCAAGATAGTCTGTTTGAGCAAATGAATATGATGGAAAATTTTTTTATAAAAGATTTTTTATCTATGGATTCCCATAACGATTTTAAAATATTAAAAACGCTAGCAATTGAAGAGCTACTAAATCAGCCATGGATGAATTGCCATTTTGATTTTGAAAGAAGAAATCTTATTCTTTTAGAAGACAATGAGATTGCTGTAGTTGATTATCAAGATTTATGTTCTGGTCCTGTTGGAATAGATCTTGCTGGGTTGTTAATAGATCATTACGTTAAATATCCAGATCAACAAATAATGGAATCGCTAGCCAGCTATTCAAGCCTAATAGAAATTGATGTGAGTCCTGAAGAAATATTTGAGTGGGTCAGGTGGGGCGCAATACAAAGAAATATGAGGATACTTGGAATATTAAGTAAGATTTATATCGATACTGATAGGTCTTTTAGACTTAAGGACCTGCCTCAGATTTTAAATAATTTAATTGAACTCATACCCGATAAAAATTTTACAGCTTTAAAAAAATATCTTAATGAAGAGGTCCATCAAAATCTTTTAGTGAGGCTGGATAAGATATGAAAGTCATGATTCTTGCTGCAGGCTATGGAAGAAGATTGCTTCCTTTAACAGAAGGTACTCCAAAACCTTTATTAGAAGTTAACGGAAAATCTTTAATTCAAAGAAATATAGAGACACTTATAGACTCTGGCTTTGATGAGTTTGTTATTAATATTTCCTATTTAGGTCAAATGATTAAAGAACATGTAAGTCATACATTTCCTGGTATTAAAATTTCTTTCTCTGAAGAGGTTGAGCCCTTAGGTACAGGTGGTGGCGTGTCTGCAGCCTTGGGCATTCTTGGCAAAGACCCTTTCGTTCTAATAAATTCTGATATCTGCCATGATATAAATATTAAAAATCTTAGCTCAGACACTGAATCTGCTCATCTGATTGGAGTCAAGAATCCTGATCATAATTCTGATGGAGATTTCTCTTTAGACGGAGATAGCTTAATAATAAAAGAAGGCAAGAATGATTTTACTTGGACAGGAATATCCGTTATCAACCCGGCTATCTTTAGCAATTTTAGGAATCAAGAAGGGCCTTTTGACATATGGAAATCAGTAATGATCAAGCCTATTCAGAATAAAACTGTTACAGCCGAAATAACCCACAGCAATTGGATAGATACAGGGACATTCGAGCGCCTAGAACTTGCTAATAAGATATATAAAGACGAAAATTAGATTATGAGTGATACAAACTACATTATTGCACCATCAATATTGGCTTCAAACTTTGCTACTTTGGGTGAAGAAGTTGTAAATGTCTTAAATGCTGGAGCTGATTGGATTCATTTTGATGTGATGGATAATCACTATGTACCTAATTTAACTATAGGACCAATGGTTTGTAAGTCATTAAGAGATTATGGAGTTAAAGAATTTATCGATGTCCATTTAATGATAGACCCAGTTGATGACTTAGCTCAAAGCTTTATTAAGGCTGGTGCTGATTTAGTAAGTTTTCACCCAGAAGCAACAAATCATATTCATAGATCAATTCATGCAATCAAAGACCAGGGCTGTAAAGCAGGATTGGTGTTTAATCCAGCAACTCCTCTTCATGTTCTTGACAATGTAATAGAGGATTTAGATTTAATTTTAATCATGAGTGTTAATCCGGGCTTCGGAGGACAATCCTTTATTCATAGCTCACTTGATAAAATAACTAAGGTTAGAAAAATGATTGATGAATCTGGAAAAGATATTCGCCTAGAGGTAGACGGCGGAATTAATAACGAGACTATAGGCCTTGCCTCTGCTGCCGGTGCTGATACTTTTGTTGCAGGATCTGCAATCTTTAATACGGATAATTATGAGCAGACAATCTCAACACTTCGTTCAAAGATCGTTTAAATTCTTTTTATATATTGTTTTTGTCTCCAGTATTCATGGGTCTGAACCTATTCCATTAGAAAGCTTTTTAAATAAAATAGAAGTTGCTAATAATTCTCAAGAAAGAAAAAGAGGACTCATGTATCGAAGGATGCTTCCTCAAGATCACGGGATGCTTTTTGAATGGGATTCAATAAAGATTCAATGCATGTGGATGAAAAATACTTATGTACCTTTAAGCGTTGCATATGTAGATACTGAAGGTAAAATTATTAATATTTCTGATATGACTCCGTTATCCAAAGCATCTGTCTGTTCAGCAAAACCAGCCTTATATGCATTAGAAGTCAGCCAAGGAGTCTTTAAAAAAAATAATATTAATGCCGGCGATATTTTAGCTATAGATAAAACGTTACAAAATGATAAATAAAGAACAATTTCAGCAATACGCAGATCAAGGATTCAATATCATTCCTGTTGCTAAAGATGTTCATCTAGATGATGTGACTCCACTTACCATCTACTCTCAGATATCAAATAAGTCGAACACTTTTTTATTAGAATCTGTTGAAGGTGGTGAAACTTGGGCGCAATATTCTATTGTAGGGTTAGATTGTTTGGACACCATCAAAGTCACTGGAAATACTATTGAAACCAAGACAGGCGATCAGATTTCATCATTCATTTCAGACAATCCACTAGATGAAATCCAAGAATTAATAAGTGGTCTAAAAACCCCTGAAATTAAAGACTTGCCAAGATTTTATGGTGGTTATGTAGGCTTTTTTGCTTACGAAAGTGCCAAGTATGCAGAAAAGAGGATTGCAGATCTTGTAAATAAAGATTCAAAGTTTGATGAGCATATGCCTGAAATTTTTCTAGTTAAAGCTGAGAAGCTAATCGTTTATGATAATACCGATCAGTCAATCCAGATAATTTTTAATGTTGACCCCTCAAAGACTTCTTATGAAGAGGCGCTAGATGCTATCGAAAAGATTGGCAGCCTATTAAATAGTGAAGATACAATTTTTGATGATACTTTTAAAACTCCTTCTGGAGAAATGGCCTTTAATTCTAATTTTGAAAAAGATGATTATATTAAGGCTGTAGGTCTTGTAAAAAATTATATCGAAGAGGGTGATGTTATGCAGGTCGTTCTTGCTCAAGACTTCTCCCAGGATTTTCAGAATGATCCTTTTGATTTATATAGAGCACTACGACAATTAAATCCATCACCATATATGTATTACTTAGATCTTGATGAGTGCCAAATTGTAGGGGCTTCTCCTGAAATCTTGGTTCGATTAGAGGAAGACAAGGTAACATTAAGACCTATTGCAGGAACAAGGAAAAGAGGGTCGAATACAGAAGAGGATTTAGCTAACGAGAAAGATTTATTAACTGACCCTAAAGAAATTGCAGAACACTTAATGCTAATAGATCTTGGAAGAAATGATGTTGGCAGAGTCTCTGAAATGGGAACCGTTCAGGTAACAGACAAGATGATTGTTGAGAAGTATTCTCATGTCATGCATATCGTATCTAATGTTACGGGCACTTTATCTAAAGACTTAGATGCTATTGATGCATTAAAAGCTTCATTACCAGCCGGTACCTTGTCTGGAGCTCCAAAAATAAGAGCAATGCAAATTATCAATGAGCTTGAGCCAAGTTCAAGAGGTATATACGGTGGGGCTATTGGCTACATCTCCTGGAACGGTAATATCGATACAGCAATAGCTATAAGAACTGCTGTTATTAAAGATAACGTTATTCATGTTGGAGCCGGAGCTGGAATTGTTGCTGATTCTATTCCAGAAAATGAATGGCTTGAGTGTAAGCAAAAAGCAAAAGTCTTCTTAGATGCTATGGAGATGATTTCATGATACTAGTTTTAGATAATTACGATAGCTTTACCTATAACTTGGTCCATTACATAGGTGAAAGCGGACAAGAAGTTCTCGTAGTCAGAAATGATGAAATAACAATCGAGCAAATCAACGATCTCAATCCAGAAAAAATAGTTATTTCTCCAGGACCTTGTACCCCCAAAGAAGCTGGCATATCTATTGAGCTAATTAAAAATGCAACTGTACCTTTACTGGGAGTTTGTTTAGGCCATCAAGCAATTGGTGCCGCTTTCGGTGGAAATATTATTAAAGCACCAGAAATATTTCATGGAAAACTATCTGAAGTTGAGCACAACAATGAAAATATTTTTAAAGGTATTGATAGTCCCTATTCTGTAGTGAGATATCATAGTTTAATAATTGAAAAAGACTCTTTGCCAGATGAATTAAAGATCACAGGAGTTCTAAAAGATAATCCTGAAATAATTATGGCAATCGAGCATAAAGAAAAACCAATTTATGGTGTTCAATTTCATCCTGAGTCTATTGAAACTGATTTTGGTATGAAGCTTATAGAAAACTTTTTAGCCCTATGATTAAAGATATTCTTAAAAAATTAAAAGATAAAAAAGATCTCCAGTCTGAAGAAATGCAACATGCTGTTGAAAGTATTATGACCGGAGAGGTTGAAGATAAGGATATTGAAATCTTTCTCATTTCTCTAAATGAAAAGGGTGTAAAAGAACCAGAAATAACTGCCGCTGCTTCAGTAATGAGAGCTAAATCTTTAAAATTTGATATAGGCGATGGCACACATATAGATACATGCGGAACTGGTGGAACTGGCTTACACACTTTTAATTGTTCTACAGCATCTTCCTTTGTTGCCGCTGCAGGCGGAGCTTCAATAACAAAACATGGCAACAAGGCTATTTCAAGCAAATCTGGTAGTGCTGATTTTTTAACAGCTGCAGGCGCAGATATCACGCATGACAGAGAAAAGCTTTTACATGTATTTGATCAAGTTGGATTTGTATTTTTATTTGCACCTCTTCATCACGAATCTATGAGATACGTAATGCCAGCAAGACAGCGCATTGGTCAGAAAACAATATTTAATTTATTGGGACCTCATACCAATCCTTGCGGAGCAAAGAGACAAGTTATTGGCGTCTATGATAAAAAATTACTCGGAACATTTTCAACGGTGGCAAAAAATTTAGACATGGAACATGTTCTTGTTGTTCATGGGGATGATGGCTTGGATGAGATCAGTGTTAGTGGCCCAACTCAAATATCTGAATTAAAAAATTATAAGATTGAGAACTACTCAATAACACCTCAAGATTTTGGTTTATCAGCTTCTGGGCTTGATGAGATTGCGGCACAATCCCCAGAAGACAGTTTAAGACTTGTAAGGGAAGCATTTTCTGGAGAACAATCTGCAGTCCAAGACATGATTGCTCTAAACGCTGGAGCAGGACTTTATATTGCAAGAAAAGTGGACTCAATTGCAGATGGGGTGGAATTAGCATTTTCATTAATGAATAACGGTAAAGCGGCAGACAAATTAGCCGCATATGTGAGGGTTTCGAATCTATAATGACTATCCTTAACGAAATAGTTGAAAATACCAGAGAAAAGTTAATTCAAAAAAAAGAGTCTCTGTCTCTCAACGACATCAAGACACAACTTGGTGGATTAAATCTCTCCAAAGGAGCCTTTAAAGCAGGGTTGGCTAATAAAGATCAGGCTATTATTGCAGAAATTAAAAAAGCCTCACCCAGTGCTGGAATTATTGCCGAAGATTTTGACCCCATTAAAAAAGCTAAAGAATACGAAGCTTTTGGAGCCTCAGCATTATCTATTCTTACTGAAGAAGACTTCTTTCAAGGGCACAATCAATTTTTGATAGACGTAAAAGCTATAACTAAACTTCCTATTATTAGAAAAGATTTCATGATTGATGAATATCAAATATATGAAGCTAAACTTATTGGTGCTGATTGCATACTGCTAATTGCTAGCGTTCTTTCTGATGAAGAAATAACCCACTTTGTAAATGTGGCTGAAGAACTAGAACTAGATTATTTAATAGAGGTTCATGATGAAGAAGAGCTTAAAAGAGTTGAGCACTTTAGCAATGCGATGATTGGTGTTAATAATAGAAATCTTAAAACCTTTGAAGTAGATTTAAATAATTCGATCAACCTTAAAAAGATATTTAATGGCGATAATATTTTTATTGCTGAATCTGGAATTAAAAATCAAGAAGATATAGATCTTCTTAAACAAGAAGACATCCATGTATTCTTAATCGGCGAGAGCTTAATGAAAGGTGCTTTTAGTTGAAACTAAGAGACTGGCAAGAAAATGCCTTTCCTTTGTGGTGGGAGAAAAAAAGAGGCATCATAAAAGTTGTAACGGGAGGAGGTAAGACGGTCTTTGCTATTCACTGCCTAACCAAGTATTTAGAAGAAAATCAAATTAATTCAATATTAATTGTTGTCCCATCTATAGCTCTATTAGATCAATGGTATGAAAGCTTATCTTTAAGTTTCAGCTCTAAGGAAATAGCTNTGAATGGTGGCGGTGAGCAAATAGAAGATGTTGCAAAGATCTGCATATCAACGATAGATTCACTTAAAAATCTTATAGATAAAGTTGATCCTGAAAATACACTTTTGATAGTTGATGAGTGTCATAAAATAGGAACTGAGAAAAGAGGAGAGATGCTAACAAATAATTGGCATGCAACCCTGGGATTATCAGCAACTCCAGAAAGAGACTACGACGACAATTTTTATATCATCATTAAAAAAATTCTTGGAGATATTATTTTTGACTATGACTATATTGATGCCAGAGAAGATGAGGTAATAGTAAATTTCAAACTTCTTTATGCCTATGCTGCAATGACAAAGGATGAAGAAGATAAATACAAAAAGTTTACGAAAAGCATTCAAAGAAGAGCTGCAACAATTGGCGGTAATAATATGAATGACTACCCGTTAAAGATGCTCATTTTTAATAGAGCAAGAATGGTAAAAAATTCAAAAAATAGAATCCCTTTTGGAGTTGAGTTGTTACAAAAACACAAAAGAGAAAGCTGGATTGTTTTTACAGAGAATAAAAAGCAAGCAAAAGAATTCAATACAATTATAAATACCAAGGGATATAAATCAGCTATCTATAATACGGATTTGGATAATGCAGCAAGAGAAGAAAATCTTAACAATTTTAAAAACGGTAATCTAAATGTCTTGGTAAGTTGTACTGCACTGGATGAAGGTTTTGATATGCCAGAGGCTGATGGGGCAATGATATTAAGTGCCTCTTCATCTAAAAGACAAAGAATTCAAAGAATGGGCAGAGTGCTTAGAATAACTGCAAATAAAGAAAATGCCTTAATCGTTACTGTATATAGCTCTAATACTGAGTATGTGAAATTAAAGGAAGAGTCTAATAGGTATCAATTAGAAAATGTTCCAATCAGATGGCAGCAAATGAAGTAACTTAAAAAACGTACCTGAAGTTTGTAGTGAATGAATGGTTTGATTTTTTTGATATATCTGGGGGGTCATTATCAAGAGCGCTTGAGACTTGAATCTCAAATAATATTTTTTCTGATAAAGGAATATTTAAAGCCATTAAAGCTGAAACTTTATAATCTGAACTAAATTCATTAAGTGATGGTTGATAAAATAATGATGCTGAAAAAAAGTTACTATTTTTTAATTTTATCTTTTTGTATAGATATAAATTAACTCTACCTGTTTTTTTATTAATTCCCTCAAGGCTTTGTTCATTTTCATGTAATAGGCTTAATCCAATTTTAGACATTTCATTTAAATCAAATCTTAAACCAATACCAAATAGATCTCTTTTTTTATAGGACTGGAAAGGGTTTTTACTACTTTGAAGATAAACTTCGTAGTCAAATAAATTATCTGATTTAAATAATAATCTGCCATGAAAAAATGAAGATTTATCTTCTAATGCATCTCCTTTAGTTCTCTCTGCGTGGTTGAATGTCAATAGGGACTCAATATCCTCATTGTTTTTTGTGAAAGATAGATTTAGCTTATAGTCATCTCTATCTTCATTCCCTCTAGATCCATTTAAAGAGATACCCACTGATTTAAATTCACCAAGCTCTCCTGAATATCTTAAATTTTCTATATTTACTATAGATTGTGAAAAGATGATTGGTGAGGCTAAAAGGCTCGCAATGAGATAGAGATTTTTCATGAATGCTTTTTTTAGATATGAGTACTGGTTGATGTCATAACTTTAGCTGTGTATTTCATTATCTTTTTTGCTGGAATTTGCAATTCCTCTCCACCATTATCTACAGCTTGCTGCGCATGAATATCCTCGTCCTCTCTCATTGTCTTAAGAATTTCAATTGTTTGGATATCTTTTGGTGAAATCTTATTAAGATGCTTATCAATATGAGCTACAACTTGTTTTTCTGTTTCTTCTACAAAGCCTAAACTTACTTTTTCACCAAAAGTTCCAAATACAGCACCTATACCAAAAGAGCCGGCATACCAAACAGGGTTAAATATAGAACCTCTACCCCCGAGCTCATCAAGTCTTTTTTTACACCAAACAAGATGATCAGTCTCTTCTTGCCCAGCTTCAATTAAGTGTTCTTTAACCTCGGGATCTTTACATACAAGTGCTTGCCCCCTGTATAAAGCTTGGGCCGCAACCTCTCCAGCAAGATTAACTCTCATCATTTGAATAGATAGCTTTTTTTCTTTTTGAGTGAGCTTCTCTGAGTTCATTGCAGACGGGTAAGGTCTATCAGTTCCAGATTTTTTATTTGAAAGCGTTTTTAGTGCAATATCAAACTCATTAACAATATTATTCAGAAAACTCATTTTATTCCTTTAAATCCTATATCTTTTCTATAAAAAGCACCCTCAAACGATACTTTATTAACGAGATTATAAGCCTTAGATTGAGCTTCCTTCAAGTTGGTTCCAAGAGCAGTTGCGCAAAAAACTCTGCCGCCTGATGTCATTACGTTATGGTCAACTAATTTAGTTCCTGCATGAAATAATTTTGTATCATGATCATCTTCTGGATGAATTTGAACTTCTTTATTAGATATATATTTCTCAGGGTATCCCTCAGAAGCAATAACAACACCACATGAGTGTTGCTCTGTCCATTCGACATGAATTGACTCTAATTGTTCATGTATTGCTGCTAGACATAGATCAACAAGGCTTGATTTAAGTCTTAATAATATTGGTTGAGTTTCAGGATCCCCGAACCTACAATTAAATTCCAAAACTTTAAGCTCACCATTCTTAATCATTAACCCAGCATATAAGAAACCGAGATAGGGTGACCCTTCTGATATGAGGCCTTCCATTGTTGGTTTCATAACTTCATCAATAATTTTTTTATGGATATGATCATCAACTATTGGAGCTGGAGAGTAGGCGCCCATCCCACCAGTATTTAATCCAACATCACCTTCACCAACCGCCTTATGGTCTTGGCTTGTAGCTAGTGGAATAATTTTATCTTTACTTACCACTGCAATAAAACTAGCTTCTTCACCCTCTAAAAATTCTTCAATAACAACACTACTACCTGCTTCGCCAAATGCTTGATCTTTAAAGATGCTGTCGAGCGCTGATACAGCTTCATTTTTATTTTGACAAATAAGAACTCCCTTGCCAGCTGCTAGCCCGTCAGCTTTCACTACAGTAGGGTACTCAATATTATCTAGATAATTAATTGATGCATCATATGAGTCAAACGCTGCATAAGCCGCTGTAGGTATTCCATATTTAACAAAAAAATCTTTTGAAAAAGTTTTAGAACCTTCTAACTGAGCTGCTGCCTTAGAGGGGCCAAAGGTCTTTATTCCTTTGCTTTGAAGGTAGTCGGACATACCATCAACAAGAGGTTGTTCAGGACCAATAATAACCAAACCTATATGTTCTTCTTTGCAAAAACTTTCAACCTTAGAAAAGTCGTTGGTATCTAAAGATAGATTTGTAATTTTAGATTCAAGAGCTGTTCCTGCATTACCAGGAGCNACAAATACATTAGTAACTGATTCGTCTTGAGCTGATTTCCATGCAAGAGCATGCTCTCTGCCGCCTGAGCCAATTACAAGTACTTGCATTAGTGTCTAAAGTGCCTCGTGCCAGTAAAAACCATTGCAATATTGTTCTCATCTGCAGCAGCNATAACCTCATCATCCCTGATTGATCCACCTGGCTGAATAATTGCAGCTATCCCACTGGAAGCGGCCTTATCAATCCCATCTCTAAAGGGAAAAAATGCATCCGATGCCATAACAGCACCTTTAACTTCAAGACCTTCCNCTTTTGCTTTTAAATTAGCTATATCGGCACTTATCACTCTACTCATTTGTCCTGCACCAATGCCTATTGTTTGTCTATTGTGAACATAAACTATTGCATTACTTTTAACGAATTTAGCAACTCTCCAAGCAAACATAAGGTCATTCAGCTCTTCAGGTGTTGGCTGTCTCTTAGTAACGCATTTTAAGTCTTCCCTTGGAACTGCATAAGTATCATCGCTTTGAACCAAAATACCACCAGAGACTTTTTTAATAACACCTGGATAGGGATTATCTTGTTCCAAGTCAACTTTTAAAACTCTAACGTTTTTCTTTTTAGCAAATTCAACCAAAGCACCTTCTTCATAGTCAGTGGCTATGATCACCTCAACAAATTGACGGCTATTAATCTCTTCAGCTGTCTTNGTATCCAATGTTCTATTGAGAGCAATAATTCCTCCAAAAGCAGATGTTGGATCTGTTTTAAAAGCCAAATCATAAGCACCAAATATAGTATTTGACTCTGCCACCCCGCAAGGATTAGCNTGTTTNACAATTACACACGCAGGNTCATCAAAGGCTCTNACGCATTCCCATGCAGCATCCGCATCAACTATATTGTTATATGAAAGCTCTTTGCCTTGAAGAATATCCGCATTGGCTATGTTTTTAAATTTAAGATTTGAAAAAGTTAATAAATTTGCTGTTTGGTGGGGATTTTCTCCATATCTTAAGGGTTCACTTTTTTCAAAATTGTAATTAGGCAAAAGATTATCCGTATCTTCTTTTAGATAATTAGAGATAGATAGATTGTAATCAGCCATAAGATGAAAAACTTTTTGAGATAACTCTTTTCTAAATTCATATGAAATTCCATCTTCATCCTTCCACTCTTGAATTAATCGTGAATAATCATTTGGATTTGAAACTACAGCAACATCTTTAAAATTTTTAGCCGCAGATCTAATCATAGTTGGCCCACCTATATCTATTTTTTCTATAGCCTCTTCGAATGAACATCCCTCTGCAATCGTTTCTTTAAATGGATATAGGTTTACGATTACTAAATCAATTGGCTCATAACCTCTTTCTTTTAAAACATCTAAATCTTGATCTCTTCTTGCAAGAATTCCTGCATGTATTTTGGGATGTAATGTTTTAACTCTCCCATCCATCATTTCTTCAAATCCGGTGAAGTCAGAGACCTCAATAACATCTGTTGTTATTTCTTTTATCGCTTTAAAAGTNCCTCCAGTCGATAAAATTTTCACTCCTTGAGAGATTAAAAATGATACCAACTCACTCAAGTGTGATTTATCTGAAAGGCTTATAAGTGCTGTTTTTGGTTTTATTGCATTCATTATTTTATGTCATATTTTTTTAATTTAGTTCTCAACGTTGTTCTATTAATTCCAAGAACCCTTGAGGCTTTAGATTGATTATTATTTGAAAACTTCATTACTGATGAAAGTAAAGGTGGCTCGATTTCATTAAGGACTAACTGATAAACATCAATTGGAATATTGTTTTGATCCAACTGCTTAAAATACCTCTTCATGGCTTTTCTGACCTCTTCTTTTAGAGGACTTTTTGAATAGCTATCAAAAGATTTTTTTTTATTTCCCAAAATATAATTGTAATTAGAAAGAATATTTAGTTTACAGTTGTTTAAAAATTGCTCAATAGGTTTTTAGAGATTTATTGGAGTTTTTCTCTCTCCGCCAATATGAAACTCTTGAACTTTATTATTGCTCACAATTATTTTTGTAATCGAAGTGTAGTCAGGGTAAAAACATAACAAATTTCGATTATTTGTAAATTCAGCTATCAGAGCATTTATAACCATAAAATGGCTAAATATTATCGTATCCCTTTCAATTGATAGGATTTGTTTTGTAAGCTCTGAACGCCAATTATTAACCTCATTCGGTAGATTAATTAAATCCATTTTTATAATTTTTGTTAGCCAATCTTTTTTATCTTTTGGATCTATTCCATTAGAAGGAATTTCAGAAAATACTGCATTTATTTCAACATCTTTATTATATTTTTTGGCAAGCGGGGCCGCAGTCATCAATGCACGAGACTTAGGACTAGAGATAAAGTGATAGTTCTTCAAAAAGAGAAGTTCATTATTATCAATCAACTCTATAGCTTGATTCTCTCCTAGTTGACTTAATCCAGGATCGGGATCGTCACCCCAAGAGGCAGAGGCCTCTCCATGCCTAATTAATATTATGTTTATCTGTGACATTTATATTGAAGCTATAGCTATAATGCTTATGTGAGAATTCATAGAATATATTGTAATTCAGTATCGGGCCAAGGTAATGTTTTTGATTTAGACCAACCTCAATCAACCCATATATCAAAAGTGCTGAGACTGAAGCTTGGTAATGAGATAGATGTCTTTGACGGAAAGGGCTCATCCGCAATTTGTAAAATAATTGAAATCAATAGATCGAGCATAGTCTTAGAAAGAATATCTGAGGTAAAAAAATTAAATCCCACTCATCCAAAAATAAATGCAATCCTTCCTCTTATAAAAAAAGATAATTTGCACTTTATGTTGCAGAAGCTAACAGAGGTTGGGGTTTATGAATTTATTTTTTACAAACCAGATCTTGTAGACCAAAGTATTGCAAAAAAAGATTCAGAAAAAATTATCAATAAATGCAACGAAGTTATTATTAATGCTTGTAAGCAATGCGGATCAAATTTTATTCCTGCTTTATATTATTTTAGTAATTTAGAATTGGCAGTTAATTTAGTGAAAGATAATGCTGTTAAATCATATGCCTTTGATTTAAATGCTAAAGAGCACTTTAATCTAGCAGAAATCAAAACAGATGAAGATATTTGCATGATAACTGGACCAGAATCTGGATTTTCTAAAGAAGAGATTAAAATTTTAAGCAAAAAAGATATTGAAATTAGATTATTAAAAAATAATGTTCTAAGAGCAGAAACGGCTCCTATTGTTATATCATCGTTGTTGCAAAATCATTTTGGTAACATTTAAGAATGAGCAAAAAATTATTATTTATAACCGATCCTTTGAAAGGTCTAAAACAAGAAAAAGATACTTCCATTTTCATGATGGAGGAGTCTATCGCTTTGGGCTGCAAGGTTTATCAGTGCGAAATGTCTGATCTTTATATTTCTGAGGGTATGGTGCTAGCTGATTCAAGAAATATCATAGCCATAGGATCTAATAAAGTTGAAAGCATTAAAAAAGAATCCATAAAGGTTGCTGATTTTGATTTTACTTTTATGAGAAAAGATCCTCCTGTCGACAAGGATTATATAAACTCACTCCATTTGTTAGGTTTGGCTGAAACTCATGGAGCAACAGTTTTTAATAAACCAAATTCTATAAAAGAGTTCAACGAAAAGATATTTGCTATACATTTTAAAGAGTTTATTCCTCAGACCTTGGTAACTTCCAACATAAAAAAGGTAATAGAATTTCAACTCAAACATGACACCATAGTAGTTAAACCTTTAGATGGAATGGGTGGGGAATCAATCTATAAAATGGATAATTTTGAAGATGAAAATCTAGATATTTTGCTTGATATGACCGATAACGAAAATACCCAGATCATTGCACAAGAGTTTCTTGAAGATATTTATAAAGGCGACTTTAGAATTTTAATTATAAATGGAAAGCCCTTTCCAAAAACCTTAGCTCGAATTCCACAAGGTGAAAGTTTTAAAGGTAACTTGGCTGCAGGAGGAATGGGTGTTGTAAAAGATATAACCGAAGTTCAGCAAAAAACAGCTGAAAAAATAGGAAAATATTTAATTACTAAAGGAATTAACTTTGCTGGTATAGATATGATTGGTAAGTATTTAACTGAGATTAATATCACAAGTCCTACCTGCGCAAGGGAGATATTTAAACAATCAGGCAAAAACCCAATTAAAGAATATTTAGAACTTTTATGACGTCAATCTCCTTGAAGCAAAGAGTTAGCAGAAGGTCTTTAACCCTTAACAAATCCTTTATTTTATCTCTAACTTTCCATGTCTTTTTGATATTTGGAATAACATTTACAACTTTTTATAAAATACCCTTGTTACAAGATTCCCCAATTATTAATGTAAAGTTGGCAAACTCTTCGCAAGATATAATTGGCAATGAAAGTTTTGATCAAGAAATACTAGCCATAGATAGTGATGGTTTTAAAAATAAGCAAATGCAAACTCAGAAAAGTTCATATCAGCCTCATAAAATAAAAAAACTTGAGGCTAATTCAGTTGTAAGTAACGAGGAGGCCATGTATTTAAATCTTTGGCAAAGAAATATTGAGACGATAGGAGATAAAATTATAGGACAAGAGGGTGCCATCTATAACAAAAGTAAGGTGCAGGTTATGGCAACAATAGATTCATTTGGGAATTTAATAAAATCAGAGATTCTTATATCATCAGGAAATCAATCTGTTGACGAATTAGCTCTTAATATTTTAAATGAAGCCGCTCCTTTTGCTCCCTTCGATGCAAAAATGATTAATGAATATAGTGTTTTAGAAATAGTTAGAGATTGGAACTTTTCAACAGAATAATGCAAATAGTATCTTTTGATTTTGGAACAAAAAAAATAGGCATTGCTGTTGGACAAACAGAAACAAAAACGTCATCCCCACTAGAAATAATTTTTAATAAAAATAATGCAGTGAATTGGGTAAAAATTTCTTCTATTATTAATGAATGGAAGCCAGATTTACTTCTGGTTGGTAAACCTCTTAATATGGATGGCACTGATAGTGATATCATGGAAAAAGTAGATATCTTTTTTAAGAAATTAGGAAAGGTAACAAAGGTTCCATGTGAATATGTTGATGAGAGGCTAACTAGTTTTGAGGCAAGACAAAACCTTGCAGATATTAAGACCGATCTCATTGATGCACATGCAGCTAAGATTTTAATAGATCACTGGTTTAATAAATAATTATGTCCATACCCTCAAGCTTTATTGATCGACTGATAACTTCTGTCAATATAGTAGATATTATAGGAAGAAGGCTTCAACTAGAAAGAAGAGGCGGAGCTTATTGGGCAAAGTGTCCATTTCATGGCTCTGGAGAGGAAAGAACTGGGTCTTTCAAGATCTATGAGGATACAGGCACCTACCATTGTTTTGGTTGCAAGGAGTCTGGTAACGCAATTCACTTTTTGAGAAAACATGACGGCCTTGATTTCATGGAGGCTATTGAATTACTGGCATCTTATGTGGGTATGGAAGTTCCTCAGCAAGAAAAGCCGGTAGATGTTTCCGATGCTCTAAATATTAACTCTCGAGCCGTAGAGATTTTCATAGAACAACTAAAGTCGCCTTTAGGAAAAGCGACTATTGAATATTTAAAAGCAAGAGGTATTAGCGGTGAGACTGCTAAATTTTTTGAACTAGGATATTCCGTAGAAAGAAACCCATCTCTTCATTCAATACTTTCTCCAAAGTATGAAAAATCCGACCTTGAGGATTCCGGGTTATTTGGATCAAATGACAATGGAGAAATGTATGATCGTTTCAGAGACAGGCTTATGTTTCCAATTAGAAATATTAAAGGTGAGCATATAGCCTTTGGTGGAAGGCTTCTGCAAGATAAAAAAGACCAAGCTAAATACTTGAACTCACCAGAGACTAAAACATATAAGAAGAAATATGAATTATATGGGCTTTATGAGGCAAGATTGATTGAAAAAAGACCGCAATCCTTATTTTTGGTTGAAGGTTATATGGATGTTATTGGATTGCATCAGCATGGCATAAAAAATGCAGTAGCTTCTTCTGGGACAGCATTCACTCAAGAGCAACTCAGAAAAATTCTTAGTTATACCAACGTTATTTACATAGTGTTTGATGGAGATGAGGCTGGGCAAAAAGCTTCATGGAGAGCTGTAGAAAATGCTCTTCCTCTTCTTAGAGAAGATATCAGAATGAGTTTTATATTTTTAAAACCTGGAGATGACCCAGATAGCTATATCAAAGAAAATGGCAAAGATGCTTTTGTTAAACTGGCGTCTGAAGCAACATCATTTTCAGATTATTTTTTACAATCTATTAAAGACCATGATGACTTATCTTCTATTGAAGGAAGGTCTATGGTTGCTCAGTTTGCAAAACCCTTAGTAAACAAAATAGCCAATCCAACACTTAAAGAAGCATATACGAGTGAGATAAGTAATATATGCGATTTAGATTTTAGTAAGCTGCTATCTGGAGAGGACAGATATCAACCCAATAAATCTTTACAAAAAGAAGAGGTAAAAAAGACCCCCAATTCGGTTATAAGAAAATCTGTACTTGGAGTCTTTACAGCTCTTATCCAGCACCCCAAGTTAGCTAAAGACAGAGTATTTGATTTGATAAGAAAAGATTCTAGATTTTTATTTTTAAACGATGTGAGAAATTTCTATAAAGATAATCCAGAAGCAGTTCCATCCATACTATTTGAAAAAATAGAAAATGAAAAAATAAAGAACNTATTTGGTGAAGCTCTAGTATCAGAAATTAAGCTTTCAGTTGATGATGCAAAATCAATGATTGAGGATTGTATTAGCCTAATATCAAAAACTGAAAAAGATAGAGAGGAAATCTTAAAAGAAAAGTATAATATGCAAGAAATAACATCTGCAGAAAAAAGGGAATTACAACAACATATTCTCAAAAAAGCTTCCATGACAGAAGAAGACCAGATTTTATTAAAAAATTTAAGCTCTAAATAGATTGAATTTATAGATTTAATCACTACATAGAGTAAACATATTTGGAGTANAAGAATTCGTGGATAAATTAAGTAAAAAAGGTTCAAAAATAGCTGAACTCATCGAGAAAGGAAGAGAGCAGGGCTATTTAACCTATGCAGATGTTAATGATCACCTTCCTGAGGATATTTCTGATCCAGATCAGGTCGATGAAATCATTGGAATGATCAATGATTTAGGTCTCCAAGTTCACGAAACTGCACCTGATGCTGATGACTTATTATTGGCAAATTCAGAAGAGTCTGATGATATTGCTCTTGAGCAAGCTGCAGAAGCTCTTGCTGCTGTAGAAAATGAGACTGGAAGAACTACAGATCCTGTAAGAATGTATATGCGTGAGATGGGNACAGTTGANCTNCTAACTCGTGAAGGTGAAATAGAAATTGCTAAAAGAATTGAAGAAGGCATGAGAGACCTTCTTGCCGCAAGTGTTGTTTACCCCAAAACTGTGGAGTTCGTAATCGATTATCATCAAATGGTAAAAGATGGCGAAAAGAAAACTAATGATTTTTTAACTGGGTTCCTTGAAGAAATGGAAGTGGTTCCATCTGCAGGACCAGGAAGTCAAAGAGCGAAAGATGAAGCAGCTGCTGCAGAAGAGTCAGACGATGAGACTCCATCAGGTCCGGATATGGTAGAAGTCCAAAGAAGGATGACTAATCTTAAAAGACATTACAACAAAACATTAAAGGTTATTGAATCAAAAGGGCGTCATTCTAAAGAAGCAAATGCCGAATTTAAGAAAGTTGGAGAAATTTTCCAATTCCTAAAATTTAGTCCAAGAATGTTTGATGACATTGCATCTATTGCTAGAGAAGGACTGGCAATGATTAGAGATAAAGAAAAATTTATTCAAGAGCAGTTGGTAAGAAATGCTCGTATGCCTAGAAAAGATTTCTTAGCTATGTATACAGACAACTTAACAAAAGTTAGATGGGTTGATTCTTTAATGAAAGAGAAAAAATACAAAAAAGATCTTTTAGAAAAAGTTAAACAAGATGTGGTTATTGCACAGAAAGACATTATCGAGCTTGAAACTAGAGTCGGTCTTAGTGTTAAAGAAATTAAAGAGATTAATAGAAATATGTCTATGGGTGAAACCAAAATGAGACGTGCTAAAAAAGACATGGTTGAGGCTAACTTAAGGTTGGTTATATCTATTGCTAAAAAATATACCAACAGAGGTCTTCAATTCTTGGACTTAATCCAAGAGGGAAATATAGGTCTTATGAAGGCTGTAGATAAGTTTGAGTACAGAAGAGGTTATAAATTCTCTACTTACGCAACTTGGTGGATCAGACAGGCCATAACGAGATCTATTGCTGATCAGGCTAGAACAATAAGAATACCAGTNCATATGATTGAGACTATTAACAAATTAAACAGAGTGTCTCGCCAGATGATGCAGGATATGGGAAGAGAGCCAACACCAGAAGAGTTAAGTAAAGAGCTTGATATGCCTGAAGACAAAGTAAGAAAAGTTCTTAAGATTGCAAAAGAGCCAATTTCAACTGAAACACCTATCGGTGATGATGAAGATTCAAGCTTAGGTGATTTCATTGAAGATACTGTTATAGAGTCTCCACTTGAAAATGCAACAGAAGACAGTCTGCATTTTGCAACGGATGATGTNTTGGGGTCTCTTACAGCAAGAGAAGCCAAAGTATTAAGAATGAGATTTGGTATTGGCATGAATACTGACCATACTCTTGAAGAAGTAGGGAAGCAGTTTGATGTTACTAGAGAAAGAATAAGACAGATTGAAGCAAAGGCTTTAAGAAAACTTAGACACCCTAGCAGATCAAGTCATTTAAAAAGCTTTTTAGACGAGTAAACTTACTTCCAACTACCTTTTCTTCCTGATAAATCCCAATTGATTCTTGACCACATCAATTGGATTCGTCTTTCTATATACCTTTTTGCAAAGAAATCACTCATCTCAGGAAGCGGAACAAATGATGATGAGCCTAGGCCATCAATAATTTTTAGAACGATTAAATTGTCTTCATAGCCCACAACTATATTATGTGGAATGATATTTTTTGTTAAAACTAAACTAGATCTNAGCCAAGATTCAAAATCATNCAGAGCCTTNTTTATTTCATCTGTCATGCCAAATGTAAACAAATATTTTTCAAGTGTGATTGCTATATTTTGATTATTATCTAGGACTAATTCTGTTTCTGATGCGGGCCCTATAGATGTTTCAACCATTCCATACCATCTAGCTAAATGCTTCCATTTATTTGGATTATTATTCTTAAGAGATCTTTGTTGATAAGCAGATTGCTCTCTAAGATTATCATCAAAGCTTTCTGCTGATCTAAGTTTTTTATACCAAGCTGCATTTTTTTTTACTTTTTCTGATTGGCCTTCAAAAGAAACCTTAAGACATCTATCTTTTTTTAANGGATGAATAAAGCATCGCCTATTACCGCCTTGAGCAAAGTGCTCGATNTTATTCAGGTTAATCATCTTTTAATAATAACTTATATGACTGAGATCAACATATTAAAGCTTCCCTAAATCATATATTCTTATATAATTGTTCGCTCTTAATTCAATAGAATTTATTAAGGGCCTGTAGCTCAGTTGGTTAGAGCAGTGGACTCATAATCCATTGGTCGTAGGTTCGAGTCCTACCGGGCCCACCATCTTCTTCTGTTAAGCTATACTCCTTATCTTTANGGAGTAATCAATGTCTAATATAATTAACGAATCCTTTGTATTGCCATGTGGGCAAGTAATTAAAAATCGTATTTGCAAAGCAGCGATGACTGAACGAATTGCTAAAGGTAACAATCTAGCGCATCAAGGACATGTCAATTTATATGAGAGATGGGCAGATGGTGATATTGGCATCTTATTAACCGGCAATGTTCAAATTGATCGTCGAAATTTAGAAGGGCCAGCAAATGTAGTTATAGATTCAAATAACTATAAAGAACAATTAGATGATTTAAAGGCATGGTCTGCAGCTGGAACAAAAAATAATACTCAGCTATGGATGCAAATCTCACATGCTGGCAGACAAACTCCTGGTGAAATAAATTCCTCACCTTTAGCGCCCTCAGATATTGGTTTAAAAATTCCTGGAAAGAATTACGGCATCCCAACCCCTATGACTGAAGAGGATATTTTAGATGTTATAGAAAGGTTTGTTTTCACTGCAAAAATTGCTAGAGAAACAGGCTTTACTGGCGTTCAATTTCACTCTGCACATGGNTATCTTTTATCAGAGTTTTTATCACCTGATATCAATAATAGAACTGATGCATGGGGTGGAAATATTCAAAATAGAGCTAGAATTCATTTAGAAATTATTAAGAGATGCAGAGAAGAGGTGGGAACAGATTTCCCTATTTCAGTAAAACTAAATTCTGCAGATTTTCAAAAAGGNGGGTTTACAGCTAGTGAATCTATTCAAGTTGCNCAGATGCTTGAAAATGAAGGTGTGGATATTATAGAAATTTCAGGAGGCACATACGAACAACCTAAATTAATAGGTGTTGATGACTTAAGTATTAACCCCAAAAGAAATGAAAAAAGAAAAGAAAGCACTGTTGCCAGGGAGGCCTACTTTCTTGAATATGCACAGGACATCAGAAAGGCAGTTTCTTTGCCATTAATGGTTACAGGAGGATTTAGAACTAAGGATGGTATCGAAGATGCTTTAAAAAGTAATATTTGCCAAATAGTTGGTATAGGAAGACCTTTATGTGCAGATCCTTACTGTGTTAAAAAAATGATAGCAGGTGAGCTAAACGAATTACCTAGTTTGGAAAAAACTCTTTCACTAGGACCTTCAATCCTTTCTCCTTCTAGTCCGTTTACTATAATTAAGGTAATTAATGCATTTGGTGCAATGGCATGGTTTTATCAGCAGATTAAAAATATGTCTAAGGGACTAATGCCTAATCATAAACAGAAACTTTTTAATGCCTTTAGATCAGACATGAAAGCTGACAAAATTGCAGTAAAAGATTATTTAGATAGCCATTAAATAACTAATTTTTAACCTCAGTTTTTTACTCGGATAGATACTTTCTAAAACATTTTTTTAACCCCATAAATTTTGATTTACAAAATTAAAAAAAAGGCGTAAATTTATTAAAAACGCTTATGTAAATTATATACATTAAGTAGTCATAACTTTAAATTTCGGGGGGAACTTAATATGACCAATCCAAACCACCCTAGTGTTGATCAAAGCGATCGCGTAGTACCTTATAACCTTAGACAGAGCGGCCGAACGCCTGTTCAGATGTTGATTTCAACTCGAGTAAGGAAGTCACCTTTTTGGCATCTTTCTCATGAAGCTGGTTGCTGGAGAGCAACTGTTTACAATCGTATTTATCACCCAAGAGGCTATGTAAAACCTGAAGATGGTGGTGCTATGGTCGAGTATGAGGCATTAGTGAATCGAGTAACTATGTGGAATGTTGCTGTTGAAAGACAGATAAGAGTAAAAGGACCTGATGCAGAAGCTTTTACTGATTACGTTATTACTCGTGATGCAACGAAGATTGAACCAGGAAATGGTAAATATGCAATTTTGTGTAACGATAAAGGAGGGGTTCTTAACGATCCTGTTTTATTAAGATTAACAGANGATGAATTTTGGTTTTCTATTTCAGATAGTGATTTATTACTTTGGCTGCAAGGTGTAAATGTCACTAAAAAGTATGACGTNGTTATTGATGAGATTGATGTATGTCCTGTTCAAATCCAAGGGCCTCTTTCTGAAAATCTTATGGCTAAATTAGCTGGTGAAGAACTTAGAGATGTTCCNTATTATGGAATCATGGAAACTCAGATCGGTGGAGCAGATGTAGTAATTAGCCAAACTGGATTCACTGGAGAAAAAGGTTACGAAATTTATGTTCGTGATGCCCATCAAAATGCTGAAAAAGTATGGAATGCAGTTCTCGAGGGAGGTGAGGAATTTGGTTTAATGGTAATTGCTCCAGCTCACCATCGAAGAATTGCTGCCGGTATTTTATCTTGGGGACAAGACTTAGATCATGAAACCTCACCTTTTCAGGTTAACTTGGCCTACCAAGTACCTCGTAATAAATCTGCAGATTATATTGGTAAAGAGGCACTTGAAAAACAACGCGCCATGATTGATGAAGGAACTCCACCATTTAAAATGAGAATGGTTGGAATTACTCTAGGTGGAAAAGAAATCACAGACTATGCTCCTGATTTTTGGTTAATAGCAGATACCGATGGAAATGATATGGGTTATGTTACTTCTCCTTGGTGGTCTCCAGAATTAGGCACAAATATAGCTCTTGCATGGGTACCATGGGCATCATCAGATATAGGAACTAAATTACTAGTTAGACTTCCAGATGAATTTTCAGTGTCACCTGGAGTTCCGGTTGATGGAGAGATTGTAGATGTACCATTTAGAGAGTCCGTCAATCCAAATAAAAGAGAAGTTCAGTCAGCAAAAGGGCTAGATTTCGCTGACTAAAAACTAGAACTTTATTTATCACTTTTAGCAGGCTTGAGTTTACTTAGGCCTGCTGACTGCAAAATTTAAACAAAGTAAGCTAATATAACTCATGGATTACATTACGTATGCTGTGCCTTTTTTCCTGTTAGCTCTCTTAGCAGAGCTTGCCTATGGCATAGCAATTAAGAAAAATACATACAGGCTTAATGACGCCATCAGCAACTTATTTATGGGGACGCTACGCACAGCAAATAAGCTAATTATCATTGGTGCAGCTGGTTATGTTTTTTATACTGTTGAAACCAAGTTCGCTTTATGGCGCATGGATGCATCTTTAGCTATCACTTGGATTTTTGCATTTGTTGTTTATGATTTTTTTTATTATTGGTTTCATCGCATCAGTCATGAAAGGCAAATTTTTTGGGCTTCTCATGCCGCTCACCATCAAAGCGAGGATTACAATCTAAGCACTGCCTTGAGGCAAACGGGAACCGGCGCATTCGTTAGTTGGGTTTTTTATACTCCAATGTTTCTCATAGGGGTTCCCTCATATGTATTTGTAAGTGTTGCCTCTTTAAACCTTATTTATCAATTTTGGGTTCATAGTGAGCATATACCTAAGCTTGGATGGTATGAAAACTATTTTGTAACCGCCTCAAACCATAGGGTCCATCACGCCCAAAACGAGCAATATATTGATAAAAATTATGGTGGTGTATTTATTATTTGGGATAGGATGTTTGGGACTCACAAAGTAGAGGATGAGAATGAAGCCTGTATTTACGGAATAAGAAGTACATTGAATACATTTAATCCTATTTGGGCAAACCTTCATGTTTACGTAAAAATAATGAAAGAAATATGGTTCTCTAAAGACTGGAAAGATAAGCTATATGCTCCTTTTGCTCGGACTAGCTGGACTCCCAAAAGCTTCTCATTAAAATCCCATAAAGATAATTTTGATCCTGAAACTTTTAAGAAATATGACCCTATAATTACAAAGAACCAAAAAATATATGCACTTTTCCAATATCTTTTTATAACTTATATTTTTTTAGCGTTTATACAAAGTGGCTATTTAAATTATTTAGAGCTATGGTTAACTATCTGCATGATGACTTTAACAATGTATTGCACAACAATGTGGTTTGATGGAAAAGATATAATAAAGGTAGAGATTATTCGACTCACTCTATGCTTACTGATTGGAGCATACGCTTTTTATCAGACCTCTTTGATATCTATTGCGGCAAGTGTAATAATTTATGCACTAATTAATTTATTGGTTTTACCATTTATAAATAATTACAAAATACCTTCTTTAGCTCAACAATCTTAAATCATTAGGTGCATTGATATGTTTATTTTTCATGCTTTTTAATCTATATTCATCAATATGACTAAGTGGAAATTTCTGTTTTTATTATTTTTATCCTTGTTACTTCCAGTAATTTTTATTCGAATGTTTATAGGGTACTAAATATTGAAATTTTAAAAATTATGGAGAATTATTAATGATCGACTCTACTAAATCTATCGAAGCATGTGCTGCCTATTATGGAGATGATGCTGATGCCATGAAAAGCTATTTAATTGAAGGAGAGAAGAGAGCCCTTAATTTAGACAATCGAGGACCTATTTCTTTTGAAGGCGACGGCGCTCTTTCAAGTCATATTCGTGAAGCTTATTCTAAATATGGTTTTTACATATTTGAAGGCGCATTAACCGATGATGAAGTAGAAGACATTAAAAGTGATATCAAAGAATTACGATCTAAGTTTCCAACCGGACCTGAAAGCACTCTTAGCTCAAATGGTGAGCCGGCAATGAATGCAAATTCAAAAGCTCTAACGTTGGTGTGGTCAAAGCCTCTTGGAGATCCATTAGGTGGAACTGAGCTTGCAAATGGAAGGCATCAAATAAAAATGTTTGAGCCTAAAGCAAAGGAAGATGCCCCTTCGGCAGTTCCTCTAATATTGCTAGGGTCTCTGCAATTTTCTGATGCATGCCTTCGAACCTATGCAAATCCAAATATCCTAAGAGTAGCTGAATCTATCAATGGCAAAGATTTTGCCCCATTCAATGAGGCGCTATTCATAAAAGAGCCTGGTATTGGCGCTGCAGTTTCATGGCATCAAGATGGTGTAACGCATTGGGATAGTGAAGACTTCAATGAAGATATCCATGGGTTTAATTTCATGGCTCAAGCTTATGGAAGTACTGCTGTAAATGGAGTTTGGGTAATGCCTGGTACTCATAAAACTGGGAAAATTGATATTAAAAAACTTGTTGCAGAAACAGGTAGCGAACGCTTGGATGGAGCAGTGCCTATAGTTTGCAACCCAGGTGATGTAGTTATATGCAATAGACAGATATTGCATGGTTCTTTCCCAAACTGTGGGTTTGAGCCTCGTATAACTGTTAACTTTGGATTTCATAAAAGATCATCTGTCTTAGGTATTAAAGGCGGCGGCATACATAGTGAATCTCAAGTTTTTGACGAAGAAATCATCACAAGAAGATCAAGAGCAATGGGATATGCAATCGAAGCAAGAAAACAAAAATACCCTTCAGAAGTAGCATTCTCATACCAACCTTTTAAAGAGGCAGATACATCTTTTGAATGGAATAATGAATCTAGAAAAGATTTAAAAGACTACAATCTAGAGGATTTGAGTATTTAAGAAATATGAAAACTCATGTATAAAATCTTATCAATATTTTTAATCCTTGGTATTGTTGGGTGCGAACAAATGTCTGGTGAAAATGCCCCGAAACCTCCTTTTGCAGATATTGAAGACTGCATAGAGTATGTAAATAAATTAGATGCAAAAAAAGGCTACCCAAAAAGAAAAAAAGAATCGGTTATTCGTGAATGCAAGAACAGCAATAATCTAATGGCGTCTGAATAATTAGAATATTTCATATAGACAAGAACGTGTGGCAGAATTAAAGGATGAAAAACCTTATTTTCTTTATTGTATTATTTTCTTTTAATACTCTTTCTTCAAATCCAACAGATCGAATTGTCATCGCTAAAGAGATAGTAACTTTAGATGATCGCTATCAAAACGTAGATGCTATATTTATTAAGGGAAATAAAATTCATACAGTTGGATTTAAAGAAGAATTATTAAAAAGATTCCCTGACGTTAAAGTTGATACTGCCAATGAGAATAATATTATTGTTCCTGGTTTTATAGAGCATCATATTCACCCGTTACTTGCCGGCATTACTATGAACTCTGAGATTGTTGCTATAGATGATTGGGATGTGCCGCATAAAATAAGTGCAGGAGTAAGAGACAGAGAAGGTTATCTAGATAGACTGACAACTATTGAAAGAAATATGAGTGACCTTGAAAAGCCCTTAGTGAGTTGGGGTTTTCATCACTACTTTCATGGCAAGCTGACAAGGCAAGACTTAGACCAAATATCAAAAGATAGACCAATATTAATAATACATAGATCATTCCATGAATTTATTATGAATTCTAAGGCCTTAAGCTTATTTAAAATAACAGAAGATGACTTGAGTGATCTTAATGAAGAAGAGAAAAAACATGCCAGTTTTGATGAGGGTCATTTTGCCGAAAGAGGCCTAATCGCTGTAATGCCTAAAGTGATGAAATATATTGCTGCTCCTGAAAGAATAATTGCCGGCCTTCAAATAACAGAAAAGTATGTTCAACAACATGGTATTACTTTGATTGCAAATCCTGGATCAATGTATGATCCCAAAATACAGCAAGCTAAAAATTATGTTTTTGGTGATGAAGACACTCCTTTTAGATCATTATTTATTCCAAGTGCTTTATATATGTTAGAGCATACTGATATTTCTAATCTTATTGAAGAAACTGAGAAACACTTATCTTGGGGTCAAGGTAAAGTAGAGTTTCTTCCTAAGCACATTAAACTTTTTACCGATGGTGCCATGTATTCACAGAATATGGTTTTAAGAGATGGTTATCTAGATGGTCATCAAGGTGCGTGGCTAATGGAGAATGATATTTTTAAAGACGGTTTTAGACTGTTTTGGGATGCAGGATATCAAATTCATGTTCATCAAAATGGAGATGCTGGTCTTGATAGGCTTTTAGATGTCTTAGATGAAAACATGCAGCGTAATCCTAGAAAAGACCATAGAACCACTGTAGTCCATTTTGGCTACTCAGCATTTGATCAAATAGAAAGAATGAAAAGACTTGGTGTCATTGTTAGTGCAAATCCATATTATGTTCCTGTTCTGTCTGATTTATATAGCAGAAAAGGGGTTGGATATGAAAGATCACAACAGATGGTAAGATTAGGTGATGTGAATAGAGCAGGCATAGTCTTATCACTTCATTCAGACATGCCAATGGCGCCTGCATCTCCATTAGTTCTTATGCACTCAGCAGTTAATAGAGTAAATTATGCAGATGAAGTGGCTGGCCCCAATCAAAGAATATCTGCTCTAACAGCTCTCAAAGGAGTTACCTTAAACTCAGCATACACTTTAGGGATAGAGGATAATTATGGGTCTATAACTCCTGGGAAGTTTGCAAATTTTACTATCCTCTCAGAAAATCCGCTCTCAATTGATCCTCTTAGAATAGATCAAATTAATGTTGAAGGAACAATAGTTGAGGGAAGGCTTTTTCAAAAATAAAATATTTTTTTTAAAGGAGTTTAATTATCTTTGATTTAGTTATTATTGGAGCTGGCGTAATTGGCTTATCTATAGCCAAGTACTCAAGCGAAAAAGGCATGTCAGTAGCCGTAATTGAAAAAGAGTCTAGAACGGGTGAGGGTATCTCATCTAGAAATTCAGGAGTGATTCATGCCGGCATGTACTATCCGAAATCATCACTTAAAACAAAATTCTGTATCAGTGGCAATAAGCTCTTATATGAATATGCTAAAGACAAAAATATAAATCATAAAAAAATAGGTAAATATATTATTGCCTCAAAACCCTCAGAGCTAAAAAGACTTAAAGATATTTATGATCAAGGCATTATCAACGGACTTAATTTAGAACTTTGCCAAAAAGATAAAACTAATTCGCTTTACCCTGAATTAATAACAGAGGGGGGTATTTTTTCACCAAATACCGGCATTATCGATGTGCCTGAATTAATAACCTCCTTAGAGGGGGATATTCAACATAATGGAGGCTTGGTTTCGTTAAATACCGCATTCTTAAAAGCAACACAAAAAGATAACCTTTTTGAAATTAAATGTAATGACGGAAAAGACTTTACTATCCATTCTAAAAATCTCATTAACTCTGCTGGCATATCCTCTGAAATGGTCTCAAAGAATATTAAGCCACTACATTCAAGACATATACATCCAATAAATTATGCAAAGGGGCATTATTTTAAATATACAGGCCATCATCCATTTAAAACACTAGTCTACCCAGTCTCAGATGAATTTACTTCAGGCTTGCATGTTGGATTTGATATAGCAGGGCAAATAAGATTTGGGCCTAGTATAGATTGGATTGACGAGATAGATTATTCTTTTAATGACTCCCTTAAGGACCATTTTATAAACTCCATCCAGAGTTATTGGCCAGGCTTAAATCCAGATAAGCTCCAGCCAGACTATGTAGGCATTCGACCAAAAATACAAAATGCAAAAGAGCATATGATGGATTTTTCTATTCTTGACTCTAAAGATCATGGCATTAATGGGCTTATTAATATTCAGGGAATTGAGAGCCCTGGAGTGACGTCTTGTTTATCAATCGGAGATTATGTCACTAATCTAATTTTAGAAAATTAAACTTAGCTTTGAGTCAGATGCTCTAATAATTTGTTTTTAAATTGATCTAATATTTCTTCTTCAATTAAGTGTCGCATATTATCGATTACAATCAGTTCACTGTTAGGTATAAGGTTATTCATAAGATATGAATTTTTTACATTTATTACTGGATCTTTTTTACCATGAACGATAAGAGTTTTTGCTTTTATAGATCGTATTTTTCTTAACCTATTCTTAGAAGAAAGTATCGCAAAAAGCTGTCTCGCATATCCAAAACCATCTTTGACTCCCTCGGTCCTAATATAGTTATTTATAGTCTCTTCTCTAAATTCAGGAGTATCAACCTTTTTATTCTCCATGCCTATTAAACCCACCCATTTAATTTCACGTTGATAAACTTCTTCCATAGTTGGATTTTCAAGTAGCGATCTCTCAAGCATCATAGTTCTAACTTCTTTTGAAGGACCATTGAGAGGCCCAGGAACAGAAGCAGTAGATGCTATTAAAGTAAAAGAACGAACTCTATCAGGGTATTTAGCACAAATGATCTGACTTATCATTCCTCCCATAGATGTGCCCAGAATATGAGCATTATCAATACCAAGATGATCCAAAACATCAATACCATCTTTAGCCATATCATTTAAGTTATATTCAGT
>JGI26247J51722_1000085_pt1 | contig 36820 bp, 30 predicted proteins | sample SaaInlV_100m_DNA_2_FD_51722 | JGI IMG/M metagenome (IMG submission 51722)
ATGATTAGCCAGCGAGATAAAGTGGCAGCCCATGGTTACAAAGAAATGTTTTCTGGTGATGATTTTCCTGATGTAGAAAAAGTCGCCAGTATTAATGCTTATTTGGGTGCCTTTCCAGTCGCTCGGGCGCTGAAAGAGGGCGCGGACATTGTGGTTACCGGACGCTGTGTAGACAGTGCAGTCACCCTGGGCGTCTGTATCGATGCCTTTGGTTGGGGTCGCGATGATCTTGATCAGTTGGCCATGGGCTCTCTTGCTGGTCACATCTTAGAGTGCGGACCACAGGCAACTGGGGGCAACTTTACTGATTGGGAGCTATCTAATAATCTTGAGAATATTGGCTATCCAATTGCAGCAATTAAAACCGATGGTAGCTTTGTCTGCTCTAAGCCTGAGGGGACAGGTGGTCTTATTTCAGTAGGCACCATCGCAGAGCAGATGGTCTATGAAATTGGTGATCCCCAAGCCTATATATTACCGGATGTTGTTTGCGACTTCTCCAACGTGACATTAACTGAGGTTGGTGAAAATCTTGTCGAAGTGACGGGCGCCACTGGCTTGCCTGCACCAGACACCTATAAAGTCTGTAGCACCTACGCTGATCAGTTCCGTGGCGGGACAACTATGACCTTTTATGGCTTTGATGCCGACAAAAAGGCTAACAAGCTGGCCGCTGCTATTTTTACTGCATCGCGAAGAACTCTAAAAATGTTTGGTTTAGAGGATTATAGTGAAACTAGTGTCGAGTTAATTGGCGCTGAAAGTCAGTACGGCGCTAATGCGGCTGTGGCCAATTGTCGAGAACTGTCCATGAAGATTGCCGTAAAACACGCAGATCCTGCGGGCATCGGTATACTTTTAAAAGAGTGCGTGGGTCTTGGTCTGGCCACACCACCTGGATTGTCTGGCTTCGCTGGCGCGCGACCTAAGCCATCACCAGTGGTTAGGTTATTTTCCTTTGCGCTATCCAAGGGCAATTTGCCGATTCAAGTCGAGCTTGATGGCACCTACATTGACTGCCCAGATAGTCAGGGCACACCGCTCAATCTCGATCAAATTGTGCGACCACAGGCGCCAATAGGGCCTGATCATAGGGATATGGTGAGCGTTCCCCTTATTAAGCTGGCGTTGGCCCGCAGTGGCGACAAAGGTAATAAAGCGAATGTGGGTATTATTGCTCGTGACCCCGAGTACCTCCCTTATATTTTCGACGCGTTAACTGTGCAGGTAGTTGCTGAACGTTTTTCGCATTTTTTACCTGAAGGCGCCGTGCAAAAAAGTGACTGCTATGTCGAGCGCTATCTAATGCCAGGGTCTAACGCTATTAATTTTTTGATTCACGATGTTCTTGGTGGTGGTGGCATGGCGAGTATTCGCAACGACGCTCAAGGCAAGGGCTTCGGCCAGTTGATGCTCGACGCTTCAATCCCGGTTAGTGCGGCTATTGCAGCAGAAATTAATCATTAAAATTACCTTATAAGATAGACGGAGACAGCCAGATGGCGGTATTTTCCTCAAAAATAAACACCAGTTCAGAAACTTTTTTACGTCAGCGTAAAGAGATGTTAGAGCTTGTTGATCGGCTCAATGAGCTTAATGGGCGTGGCCGTGCAGCCTCGGAGAAGCGTAAGCCACGCTTTGATGCCCGAGGACAGTTAACGCCTCGGGAGCGTTTAGCTCGCTTGCTTGATCCAGGTATGCCGTTTTTAGAAATAGGCAACATAGCGGGTTATATGGTCGATACCAAGAAAGAGGAGAAGTCCATCCCAGGATCAACGGTTATCTCTGGTATTGGCTTTATTTCCGGTGTGCGATGCGTGGTCGTTGTCGATGATAGTGGTATTTTAGCGGGTTCTTTAACGACGGCAGGCGGTTACAGAATTCGTCGAGCTGAACAGGTCTCTTTGGATCAAAAGCTGCCCTTTGTTCACCTTGTAGAAAGCGCCGGCGGCGATTTAATGAACTATACGGTTGAGGGCTTTAGTGTTGGCGGCGCACTTTTTGGCGCGCTGGCGCAGTTAAGTAAAGCTGGCATTCCGGTCATTTCTATACTTCATGGCTCATCGACAGCGGGTGGAGCCTATATGCCTGGTCTGAGTGACTATGTTATTGCGATCAAAGGCAATGGACGGGCTTTTTTGGCAGGGCCACCACTGCTTAAGGCAGCCACGGGTGAAATTGCTACCGAAGAAGAGTTAGGCGGTGCCGAAATGCATGCCACCATTTCGGGTTTGGCTGAATATCTGGCTGAGAACGACGGGCAGGGTATACAAATCTGCCGTGAAGTCATCGATCGTCTGCAGTGGAACGATAACTGCCCACTACCCGCCAAACGGTCGTTCCTTGAGCCAATCTATGATCCGGATGAATTAGCCGGTGTAATTCCAACGGATTACCGCACGCCCTACGATATGCGTGAGCTCGTTGCTCGTGTGGTTGATGGCTCTGATTTCTTGGACTTTAAACCTCGGTTTGGTGTGTCTACGGTGTGTATTCAAGCCGAAATATTTGGCCAAGCGGTAGGTATTATTGGCAATAATGGCCCTATCGACCCCCAGGGCGCGAATAAAGTGACCCAGTTTTTGCAGTTGCTAGATCAGGCGAACATTCCAGCGTTATTCTTCCAAAATACTACTGGCTATATTGTTGGCACTAAGTCTGAGCAGGCGGGCATGATTAAGCACGGATCAAAGATGATTCAGGCCGTGCGCAACATCGATGTGCCGCGGATTACCTTTATGACCGGCGCCAGCTTCGGTGCTGGTAACTATGGCATGTGTGGGCGTGGTTATGATCCGGACTTCCTTTATACCTTCCCCAACGCAAAGATGGGCGTAATGGGCGGCGAGCAGGCAGCTAAGACCATGTCTATGGTGGCGCGCGGGAAAGCGGCTGCTATGGGCGTAGACGCAGACGAAGAGATGTTGGCGCAACAAGAAAAGATGATGGCGCATATCTTTGATTCTCAATCTGATGCTTTTTACACTTCCGGACACATGATGGACGACGGCATGATTGATCCGCGCAACATGCGTAAAACTCTAGGAATGCTGCTGGAAACGGTTCGTGAAGGTCGTTACAGAAAGTTGCGCCCTAATAGTTTTGGCGTTGCACGTCTATAACCGAATTTACACACTAGTGGAGATAATTACATGAGTGATCTAGCTAAAACGCAATTGCCGGTAACAAATTCACTGGTACTAGATAGGCAGGGCTCTGTGTTGAAGGTTTGGTTTAACCGCCCTGAGGCAAAAAATGCTCTGAACGCTGAGATGACTGAAGAGCTCGTTAACGTACTGACTTTGGTCAAAGATGATCGCAGTATTCGTACTATTGTTTTGCGTGGTAAAGGCGGCTTCTTCTGCGCTGGCGGCGATATCAAAGGCTTTAAATCAGGCATGCAAACCGTTGATGCCGACGAAGTGGCCAAGAGTAACCGCTCATTTGGTGACGTTATGATCATGCTTAACGAACAGCCTCAGGTGGTGATTATCTTGGTTGAAGGCGCCGCTATTGGCGGCGGGCTTGGGCTAGCCTGTGTTGCGGACGTCACTCTGGTTACTGCAGATGCACGATTCCGGTTAAGCGAGACTAGTTTAGGCATCCCACCAGCCCAGATTGCACCCTTTGTGACCGAGCGTGTTGGACTTACTCAGGCCCGCCGTCTAATGCTTACTGGTGCGCGGTTTAAGGGAGAGGAGGCGGTTAAGCTAGGCATCGCTCATGGCGTTGCTGCTGATGTAGAGGAGTTGGAGGCGCAATGTGCCTCTATTTTACAGCAAATTAACGCATGCGCCCCAGGAGCTAATGCGGCGACTAAAGGAATTTTGTTTGAAACATTGCGCCGCCCAAGGTCAGAGGCTTTGGATTTTGCATCCCAAGGTTTTGCTCAATGCATGCTCAGTTCAGAGGGCGTAGAAGGTGTTGCAGCGTTTGTTGAAAAACGTAAGCCCTATTGGAATGAAGATGCCTAAAGCCTTATTTAATCAATAATTAAAACATATAAAACAATTAGTTAAGGTAATATATTAATGAATAACTTTAATAGTATATTGATTGCCAATCGTGGTGAAATAGCCTGCCGAGTCATTCGTACGGCCAAAAAATTAGGCTATCGAACTGTCGCGGTATATTCGGATGCTGATGCTGGAGCACCGCATGTGCACTTGGCCGATGATGCGGTCCGTATTGGTCCTGGTCCGGTCGGAGAGTCCTACTTGGTACCAGAGCTTATTTTGCAAGCAGCCGCCAGCAGTGGCGCAGAATCTATTCATCCAGGCTATGGTTTTCTTAGCGAAAACGCTGCCTTTGCCGAAGCGGTAGAGAGTGCAGGGCTAGTCTTTATAGGGCCAACGCGTGAGGCCATTGATGTTATGGGCAATAAGGCCGAGTCCAAGCGTCGTATGATTGAGGCTGGAGTGCCCTGTGTACCAGGTTACGAAGGTCATGATCAAAGTGATGACGTTTTATTGGCAGAGGGACTCAAGATTGATTTACCCCTTATGGTTAAGGCTGCCGCTGGTGGCGGAGGCCGAGGTATGCGCTTGGTCCATGAGCAGGCCGATCTTGCCAATGCCACAAAGCTTGCGCGAGCCGAAGCAGAAGGGGCCTTTGGTTCGGGTGAGCTTATTCTTGAAAAAGCCATCATCAAACCGCGCCATGTGGAAATACAGGTATTTGCCGACACAATGGGCAATACCGTCCATCTGGGCGAACGTGATTGCTCAGTGCAGCGTCGCCATCAGAAGGTTGTTGAAGAAGCGCCTTGCCCGGTAATGACGCCAGAATTGCGCGAAAAAATGGGCCAGTCGGCCATTGATGCGGCTAAAAGTGTTAATTACCGCGGGGCTGGAACCGTTGAGTTTTTACTGGACGACAGCGGCTTCTTTTACTTTTTAGAAATGAATACCCGTCTTCAGGTGGAGCACCCTGTTACTGAGCTAATCACTGGCTTGGACCTGGTTGCGCTTCAGATTAAAGTCGCACAGGGTGAACCTCTTGGGTTGAGCCAAGATGATATCAACCTAGAGGGTCATGCCATTGAGGTACGTCTCTATACCGAGGATCCAAGCCAAGATTTCTTGCCGGCCTCTGGTCCGGTAGATCTTTGGGCGCCAGCCTCAGGTGTTGGGGTGCGTGTCGATGGCGGCATATCAACAGGGCAGGCCATTTCACCGTTTTATGACCCTATGGTGGCCAAAGTTATTGGCTATGGGCCAACACGGGAAGCTGCGCGCCTACGATTGATTGGCGCACTTAAAGAAACCGTTCTTTTTGGTACACCCAATAACAAAGACTTCTTGATTCAGTGCCTAGAAAAGCAGCCATTCATTGATGGCGCAGCAACGACCGCCTTTATTGCTGAAGAATTCTCTGACGCTGAGCTTGAAATACAGCCGGTAAGCTTCGCTGACAGCGTGGTGGCGGCAACACTTGAGCTATGTTTAGAGAATAAAGGACACTTTCAGAGAAGCCTTCTGGTGAGTAGCCAGCTTCAAAACTGGACCATTGCCAGCGCTATGGTGTCGCGCAAGCAGTATCAGTTTGATGACACTACTCATGATCTGTCAATATCGCCCGTAAATAGCAGTGTAGATACCTATCAGGTGACTGACAGTGCTGCAGAGCAGAGCGTAGAGATACAGGTAGTATCAATGCAAGCTAACACTGCCGAAGTGCTGCTGGATGGTGTAAAATTAGTCGCTCAGTTTTCACGGCTCCAGCGCGGCCAAATGCATTGTTCTATTCAGGGTCGCGGGGCCTTCTTTAAAGACCTCATTATTCTTGATGGTGCGATTGATGAAGCAGTGGGCGGCGGGCGCGTTATTGCCCTCATGCATGGGTTATTATTGGAAGTCTTAGTCAAACCCGGTGATGAAGTCACTAAAGGGCAAACCTTAGCCGTGCTGGAAGCGATGAAAATGCACTATGAGATTCAAGCTGAAATTGATGGCACAGTCTCTGAAGTCACAGCTGTCGCCGGCAAACAGGTTGCCGCAGACGATGTACTCATTGAAATTAACGAAAGCGAAGACGCATAACACACAACATACAACCACAGAGGTTTGGTATGGCATTAAAGCTTTGGCATTGCGCCGGTTCACGATCAATTCGCCCACTTTGGACCCTTGAAGAAATGGGGCTGGATTATGACATAGAAGTAATGCCGTTTCCGCCGCGTTTTCTGCATCCAGGCTATACCGAGATTAATCCCATAGGTACCGTCCCTTTTTTTACTGATGATGCGGCAGGGCCTGATGCAGTAGTCGAAATGACCGAATCAGCTGGTATTAGTCAGTATCTCGTGGATAAATATGGTCCTACGGATTTGGCAGTATTGCCTCACGAACATGATTACGGCGCCTATCTAAATTGGCTACACCGAAGTGATGCAACGCTGACTTTTCCTCAGACGTTGGTGTTGCGCTATACCATCCTAGAGCCGGAGGAAAGCCGCTTGCCAAAAGTGGCAGAAGACTACAGTAAATGGTTTCATTCTCGCTTAAGATCGCTGGAGACGGCGACCGCCGACAACGAGTTTCTGTGTGCGGATCGGTTTACTATTGCTGATGTTGCGGTAGGCTTCGCGCTGTATCTGGCAGAATTCTTGCGCTTAAGTGAGGGTTTTAAGCCAAACACTATGGCTTATTACCAGCGCCTCAAAGCTAGGGCTGGATTCCAACGCGCAATTAAGTATGATCGCACCCTACCGATAACTGAATGAAAGAGTTAATGATGACCGCACATCCAAAATACCCCAATCTTTTCACTCCCTTAGATTTGGGTTTTACTCAGATTAAGAACCGAGCATTAATGGGTTCTATGCACACTGGTTTGGAAGAAGCTGAAAATGGCTTTCCGCGTCTTGCCGCCTATTTTGCAGAACGGGCCAGAGGTGGTGTTGGCATGATAATCACCGGTGGCATCGCGCCGAATATGGAAGGAGGCTTTGGCGCTAAACTGTCAACCCCAGAAGAGGCGGAGGACCATAGGCTGGTTACTGACGCGGTTCACGCGGTTGATCCTGAGATCAAAATTTGCATGCAAATTCTACACGCAGGGCCGTTAGCCGGCACTCCAGCTTGTGTTGCGCCGTCAGCCATTCCGTCTCGGATAGCCCGTTTGGTACCGATTGAACTGGACGAAGAGGGCGTTCAAAAGCAAATTGACGACCATGTGCAATGCGCAAAAATGGCTCAGTTAGCGGGTTATGATGGTGTTGAAGTTATTGGCTCAGCAGGCTACCTATTGAGTACTTTTTTGGTCGAAAAAACCAATCAACGTGATGACCAATGGGGCGGAAGCTATGAGAATCGTATGCGTTTCCCGCTAGAAGTCATGCGCCGCTGTCGCGCAGAGGTGGGTGAAAACTTCATACTGATCTTCCGCATTGCTGCAATGGATATGCTACAAGGTGGCATGTCGTGGGATGAAGTTGTTCTGCTCGCCCAAGAGATGGAAAAAGTTGGTGTGACGATTATCAGTACCCACTTTACTTGGCATGAATCCACTGTACCTACCATTGCAACCATGGTGCCAAGAGCTGCTTTTGCTGGTGTTACCGGGCGCTTGCGAAAAGAATTAAGCATCCCCACTATTACTAGCAACCGTATTAATATGCCTGATGTTGCGGAACAAGTATTGGTCGATGGTCATGCCGATATAGTCTCTATGGCGCGTCCAATGCTCGCGGATGCTGATTTGGTTAACAAAGCCTTTGAGGGGCGTGAAGATGAAATTAATACCTGTATTGCCTGCAATCAGGCCTGCTTAGATCACACCTTTGAAGGTAAATCGGTAAGCTGTTTGGTCAATCCAAGAGCCGCCCACGAGACGATACTCAACTACCAGTCCACAGCCGCAGCGAAGAAGATCGCTGTCATTGGCGCGGGCCCCGCGGGCATGTCCTACGCCACGGTTGCTGCAGAGCGCGGTCATAATGTGACTTTGTTTGATTCGGCTAGTGAGATTGGCGGTCAGTTTAATTTGGCAAAGCAGGTGCCAGGGAAAGAAGAATTTTTTGAAACTCTGCGTTACTACAATCGTATGCTGGAAATATATAATGTTGATGTTCGTCTAAATTCTACCGTATCAGCCGAACAGCTTAAGAAGAGTGACTTTGACCACGTAGTCATAGCGACAGGCATTACTCCGAGAACGCCAGATATCGAGGGTATCGATCATTCTAGTGTTGTTAGCTATATCGACGTTATTCGCGGGAACTGTGAAGTCGGTAAGCGCGTGGCGGTTCTGGGTGCTGGTGGCATTGGTTTTGATGTTTCTGAGTTAATTATGCACAGTGGAGCCTCTGGCGCCATTGATCGAGATGTGTTTGCTAAAGAGTGGGGTATCGATTTTGAAAACCATCCACGAGGCGGCGTCACTGGGGTTAAGCCTCAGGTAAACAGAGCAGATCGCGAGGTTTACCTACTGCAGCGCAAGTCAACGCCTGTTGGCCGTGGGTTGGGTAAAACCACCGGCTGGACTCACCGCATATCACTGGCTCAGCGCGGAGTGAAAATGTTAAATGGTCTTGAATATCATAAGATTGACGATCAGGGTTTGCATATCAGTACCAACGGACAGCCAGATGTACTTGAGGTCGATACGATCATTGTTTGTGCGGGTCAGTTACCCAAAAGAAACCTATTTGACGAAATCACAGCCATGGGTATGGACGCCAGTTTAATCGGAGGGGCTTTTGAAGCTTCAGAATTAGATGCCAAAGCGGCTATTAATCAGGCCAGTTACCTAGCTGCGGCGATCTAGTAAATACTATTTGATGACTACCGTAACGACGCTATGGCGTGTGTTGCTATTTAGGTCGGATGCTTAATTGCCCATCAGCTTCATTTGATGGGCCTTATTTANAAATCAATGCATCTAGCTTGGGATGGCACCAATTGAAAGTGTNGAATTTGATCTTAAACCGCTAGTGTGACCAGTCGGCCGCTTTAAAGTCCTGCAAAGTATTGACCCAGACAATGCCACAATTTACAGTGCCCCTAAGCATTTATAGCAAAGGAGCTACGCAATTGGATATAAAATTTTCAGCAGAAGACATTGCTTTTCGAGATGAAGTTCGAGGGTTTTTCGTCGCCGAATACGAAGGCGATGCATCGACTCGCCTAAGTGATAATTCGGCTACGGACTACAAGAGTGCGATTGTTGGCTGGCAAAAAAAGCTACATGCCAAAGGCTGGATAGCACCAGGTTGGCCCAAAGAATATGGCGGCACAGGTTGGTCTAGCACACAAAAGTTTATTTATGAAACTGAACGCGGCCTAGCGGGTATTCCTGACGTGGTACCGTTTGGTCTGAAAATGGTTGCACCGGTAATTTACACCTTTGGTACCGAGGAGCAAAAAGCACGGTTCTTGCCGCGCATACTCAACAGTGAAGACTGGTGGTGTCAGGGTTACTCAGAGCCTGGTGCTGGTTCAGACTTGGCGGCACTTAGTACTTCAGCGGACTATGCTGGCGACAATTATATAGTTAATGGTCGTAAGATTTGGACTACCTTTGCTCAGTACGCTGACTGGATTTTTTGCCTAGTAAGAACCTCTAAGGGTATTCGCCGCCAAGAGGGGATTAGTTTCTTGCTGATTGACATGAATACCCCTGGTATTACGATTAAGCCTATTGTGACTATCGACGGCAAGCACAGCCTCAACGAAGTATTGTTTGAAGACGTTGCCGTACCGATCGAAAATCTCATTGGTGAGCAGGACAAAGGTTGGACATACGCGAAGGCCCTGTTGGCCCATGAGCGCACAGGCATGGCCGAAGTTGCGGACTCTAAGCGCATGCTCGAAGGCCTTAAGCAGCGCGCTACTACCGAGATCAATGGTGGCAAGCCGATGATCGAAGATCCGGTCTTTCAAATGCGCATGTCAGATATTGAAATGGAGCTTATGGCGCTGGAATACACCGAACTGCGTGTATTTGCCTCGATGGCAGACGGTGGCATGCCTGGGCCGGAATCCTCACTATTGAAAATTAAAGGCACTGAGATCAGTCAAGCCATTCACGAGCTACAGTTGCAATTGGCAGCCAACTACGGAGGCGCATTGCCCGGTGATCTGAGCAGCGACGAGCTTGGGCATGATTTTGCAGCCGAAGCGCGCGGCAAGTACATGTATGGTCGTGCCGCCACTATTTACGGCGGCTCTAACGAAGTGCAGCGAAATGTAATTGCCAAAGCCGTTCTCGGGCTTTAAAACAGCGGTTTATGGCCCTAAATAAATTTCTGGAGTTTAAGTATGAATTTTGAGTTTTCCGAAGAACAAATCATGATCAAAGACAGCGTGTCACGTTTTGTTCGTGAGCAATATGACTTTGATGCACGTCGTGGGATTATCGAGTCTGACGATGGTATCAGTCGCGAGTTTTGGTCAATGTTTGCCGAACTTGGCTGGCTGTCAGTACCCTTTTCTGAAGAGTACGGCGGTTTTGGTGGCAACGTAGTTGATATAGCCGCGGTGATGGAAGAAATGGGTAAAGGTATTGTTGTTGAGCCCTTTGCCTCAACCGTGGTCGTATTTGGAGGTCTGTTGTCTGCAGCCTCTAACTCAGATCTAAAGAGCCAAATTATTCCTAGTATTATTGAGGGTAATTGTTTAGGTTCTTTTGCGCACATGGAGCCGCAGTCGCGTTACGAAATGAGTGACGTGTCGACCACTGCAACAGCTAGTGCTGGCGGCTATACTCTAAGCGGCGTAAAAACCGTGGTCACCAATGGCGGCACAGCGAACAAGTTCATTGTTAGTGCCCGCACCAGTGGCGAGCAATTTGACCGCAATGGTGTGAGTCTTTTTATGGTCGACACTGCAGCACCAGGTGTTGAGGTTAAAGCTTATAAGATGATGGACGGCCAGAGTGCGGCTACGCTAATGTTAACGGATGTTGCCGTTAACCAAAGCGACTTGCTCAACACGGCTGGCGAGGGCATGGACCTCATCGACCAGGTGATGCCGCAAATCTTAATCGGTTTGTCTGCGGAAGCCCTGGGTATTATGGCAACACTTAATACGCTGACCGTAGAATATTCCAAGACTCGTCAGCAGTTTGGTGCGCCGATTGGCTCATTCCAAGTGTTACAGCACCGAATGGTCGACACCTTTATGGGCTGTGAACAGACCAAATCTATGCTTTATCGTGCTCTTTGTGAGTCAAAAAGTGTTGTCGAAGGTGAAACCGACGCGGTTGCATTAGCCAAAACGGTACATGCTTTGAAGGCTACAGTGGCGCGCTATGGCAAAATTATTGGAGAAGAGGCGATCCAGTTGCATGGCGGCATTGGCATGACTGACGAACTGAACATTGGCCATTACGTTAAGCGGCTAATGATGATCAATACTAGTTATGGGGATGGTGATTTTCATCAAAAGGCGTTTAATCAACTAAGCTACTCAGGCTAACTATGGTGCTAGTCATTATCGCGGCCATTGCAATTGTCATAGTTGTTGGTTGTAAGTGGCCTAGAAGAGACAAACATACTCATGACCTTCCTTCTGGGAAGGTTTTTGCATGAGGAAAAGTTTTTTTTGATAAAATCAAAGTCTGTATCTAATTCTTTATAGGAATACCTTTTAAACAACGCACAAAATATCTTCGCAAGATCATGAATGAGTTTCGCGGCCACATACCCTTTGTTAGCGCCTGTACTCAAACTGACGCAGCCGCAGAGACGTTTGATGAGATAAAGCGATTTATTGAACGCTACCCATAGATGAAAAATAACTGTTAGGATTTTATTAATCTAATAATTGAGGAGAAAACTTATGTTAAAAGTTCATTTCGTGGCTGGGACCAGAGCAGGGCGAGTCGTGTGGTTATTAGAAGAGCTAGGCCTAGAGTACGAGGTTAATAGTATGCCTTTTACTAAGGAAGGGCTTAAATCAAGCGAGCACAGAGCTAGACATTCTCTGGGCAGAGTGCCGGTGCTGGAAGACGGTGATATCTCCCTTTATGAATCAGGTGCAATCATCGATTATATTCTAGAGCGACACATCAATGGGGGCTTGAAGCCTTCGGTCGATGCGGCTGAATTCCCTCTCTATTTACAATGGTTTCATTACTGCGAAGGCATGGTCATGCCACCTATGAATCAGATTGTTGTGCAAAAGTTTTTGTTGCCACCAGACCGCAGAGACGCAAATACCTTGCGGCAAGCTGAAAATCTGCTGACTAAATCCCTGGCGCCTATTAATGAAACGTTAGAGGGAAAAGACTACTTGATTGGCGATTTCTCTGCGGCCGATGTAATGCTGGGGCATGCATGCTTTATGGCCAATAGAAATGGTTGTGTTACTGACAATATGACGAATATTAAGGCCTACATCGATAAAATAGAGTCCAGGCCTAGCTTTAATAAAGCCATAAATATGCAATAGAAATGGAAAGTAGCAGCTCTTTTGAAGAGCTGCGCTTACTTGCCTAGGGGCAATATTTGATGTATCCCGTGGATGCTGCCATCTGAATTAACTGAAAAATAGCGATCGTCTTGGCGGTAGATAGGCCCGCATTTGGCCTCTCTAGCGGCCTTCGGCAGGCCTGTTTGAATACTCACACAACGTTGGCTGTCTTGCACATACCAGGTGCCTGTAACAATTCCATCTGCATTTTCATTGCGCCAGGTACTGGTAAAGCGCCCGTCATCGAGCCACATATTTGTGGCGCGTGTCTTTGACAAATCTTGCACCTGAGCTATATCTTTCACGTTGCTAAACACTTGGCGGATCTCTTCGCCGGTTAGCTGGATTAAACCGCTAGCCTCGACTAGGCTGCTGAGCCCGGACCAAAACATCAGTGTAAAGATCCTAAGCTTAATGCTTTTCATGTGGTTAGCGCGCCTTTAGTCGAGTAACAGGGGGGCTAGCAATTTACGGTGATGTTGGGCATCGCCATACTGGTGTTGTGCCCATTGAGCGCGACGGATATATAGCATTGCGTCGCAGTCGTAGGTAAAGCCCATGCCGCCGTGGAATTGCACTGCTCGATCGCCAGCAAATAGCAGAGCATCTGTGGCCTGCGCCTTGGCCATGCGGCACGCGATTTGAGTATCTTTGTCTAGGCTTTCATCGTTAATGAGGGTGGCAGCATGGTAAATAAAGGTCCGTGCCGAATCCATTTGCAACAAGATGTCTACCGTAGGATGTTTTAAAGCCTGATAGGAGCCGATTAAGCGCCCAAACTGCTTGCGGGTGGTGAGGTAGNCAACAATGGTGTCTAAAGCTGCAGCAGCGGAACCTGTGGCTTCTGCGGCAGTCAAGAGGGCACCAATCAGCCGAANATCTGGCAGGGCCTCAGCGCCATTGGCCAATATGGCATCGGGCTTGATGGTGACGCCGCTAAAATCAACATTGGACGCGCGCTTTGTTTCATCTACAAGGGTTTTGTTGCTAATCGAGCCCTTAGGCAACTGACTGGCATTAACCACAACAAGCGTTGGTACGCCGTTAGCAGAGGCTAAGACGATAAATATATCTGCCACCGCAGCGTCATTGACCTGCAGCTTAATGCCATCAAGAATAAAATCACCGTCTTTAGGTGTTAGGGTGCAGTCGATTCGCGTAGCGCCCCAGTCTTCGTTGTCTAATATCGCCATAGTGCCGATAGCACCCTCAATCATAGTAGGGAGCCAGCGATGCTTTTGGGCGTCGTTACCGCCGCGCAGAATGGCCTGTGCGGCAATGGTTGACGATATAAAGGGCGTGCAAAGCAAATATCGGCCCATACTCTCCACGAGCGGAATAGCCGCTCCTATGCTCATTTCAGAGCCACCGTACTGCTCTGGCAGAGACAGACCGGTCCAGCCAAGGTCAACCATTTCAGTCCAGACATCGGCTTTATAGCCGGTTTCGGTTTTTAATAGGCTACGAACGGTGGCTATATCAGATTTATCACGGCAAAAATCCTTGGCGCTGTCAAGGATCATCGCTTGTTCGTCACTAAAAGATATTTTAAGGTTTGCTGTTCTTGTCATCATTGTTTCCTTTAATCCTTTGGCAGGCCAAGTACGTGTTCGCCGACGATGTTGGCCTGAACTTGGCTGGTGCCACCACCAATAGTGGTGGAAAAGTTGTTCAGGTAGGCTCTTTGCCAGAAACCACCGTCGACAGCTTGGTCATCTCCTGCGTACAGGGATCCCGGCGCGCCTTGCAGGGTTAGTGCATATTGGCGCATTCGGCGGAAAAACTCAGTACCTCGTAATTTTCCTGACAAGGCCAGAGAGTTTGGGTAGTCACGACATAGGGCTGGTATTCCAACTCGCCGCTCACCGAGGTAAAGAGCGTGCTCTTCAATCAAGAATTTCACCAAGTTGTCTCGGGTTATAGGATCTTGCAGAAGCGGCTGACCGTCTCGCTCAACCTCTTGGGCCATCTTGAGCAGGTCATTTATGACTATGGACAATATAGACACGCCGCCCGCGGCGCCGGCTTCTGCACCGCGTTCGTACTGGAGGGTTTGCATGGCAATACGCCAACCGTGACCTTCTTCGCCCATTATGCAACTAGCGGGGATGCGGGCGTCGGTAAAGAAAGTTTCTGTGAAGCCGTATTCGCCTGTCAGCTTTTGAATGGGGGAGGTGCTAATACCTTTGGCATCCATCGGAGCAAGAAAAAATGACAGACCATTATATCTGCGCTCAGCCTGCGCATCGGTTCTAGCTAGTAAAATCATATATTTGGCATAGTTACCCATGGTCGTCCAGATCTTGCTGCCGTTGACCACATACTCCTCGCCGTCTCGCTCGGCCCGGGTTTGAATGCTGCCCAGGTCAGAACCATGGTTGGGTTCGGAGAAGCCCTGGCACCAGATGTCTTCGCCTGTGAGAATCCCTTTTAGGTAGGTCTCTTTTTCGAAGTCGGTGCCAGTGTCGATAATCAGAGGGCCAGCCCATCCGAGACCTATGACGTTAAAGCAGATAGGTACCCTAGCTCGCCTCATCTCTTCATCAGCAATTTGTTGAAACAAGCGTGGCATGCCGCCACCGCCGTACTGTTTGGGCCACGCCATGCCTAGATAACCGGCTGCCCAAACCTTATACTGCCATTCACGAAGAAAATCCAGTACCTGCTCTGAACCGACCTCCATAAAGGTTTGCGGCAGTAAAAACCCGGGGTCAGCAGGGGTGTTGTGTTTGATCCAGTCAACAACACCTTTGCGAAAGTCTGATAACTCTGCACTTTCAGCGTCTTTGTGTTCCGCCACTTGGCTTCTCTCTGTCATTGCTGTTGGTTCCTTTTAGTGCCTTAATGAACCTTATCTAGTCAGTAATTGTAGGTCTGTTTAATTGGTGCCAATAAATTTAGATTGGGCGCCAAAACTATCGGGGAAAAACATACACTCAATTACATTAAAAAATAAATAAGANTAANAATATAAGACAAGTATTTGATAAATAACAAATATTAATATTAATTTATGCTGTGATGTTAAGTCTTGGGGAATGGGACGAGTTTATTTGTTGCTGATGCCGTTGCTATTAAATGTCCATTTTGAACTAACTCTGCTGTGGTGAATACGATACTTTTACCTGCTTTCAGTATTTTTGATGTCACCTGAACTTCTGCAGGCTTGCAGGGTAACAAGTAGGTAACATCAATGTTTAGAGTTAATGGGTTAACTTTGAACTCATTTAGGTGAAGAATATATTGAGCCATCGCTGAATCGAGCATGCCCGCGATGAAACCACCCTGAACGATGGTGCCATTGGAGTGGGTTAGTGCTTCTGAGGGCTCAAAGGTACATGAGTAGATGCTGGATTCGTTGCTAAATGAGCTTTTTTTAAAACCAAGAATATCGAGAAATTCCGGTTTGTTGTCTAAAAATAATGCCTGAGTTTTGCTGAGGTCTTTCATGTTTTTGTTAATCCTGTCTGTATTTTTTCAATAATGCCGCCTACATCAGAATTATTGTGTGTTGGTCGGCGTTTAGATACTACAGTCGCTTACTCAGCGCCTTAGTCTGTGGTATGGTTTTCGCAATTTACAAAATCGNATATGCGCTAATTTAATTAGATAAACATCATCATAATAAATTTTAGGGATCAAGACTATGGATACAGCAATGCCACCTGCCGATAAAAGTGGTGAGAAAACTATTATGGGGCATCCGCGTGGCCTAGTTATCTTATTTTTAACAGAAATGTGGGAGCGTTTTTCTTTTTACGGGATGCGCGGGTTACTGATTATCTATCTGACTCAGCATTTTTTAATGTCCGACGAGAGCTCCAGTGTTCTCTATGGGGCTTACGGTGCGCTGGTGTATGTGATGACCATTATTGGTGGATCCTTGGCAGATCGATATTTGGGTGCGCGCAAAGCTGTGACTTTTGGCGCAATACTGCTTACCTTTGGCCACTTTGGAATGACCTTTGAGGGGAATGGATCTAAGCAGCTATTAACCCACGGTGAGAATCAGTATGAAATCGCCCTCGATGCCCGTGGCGGTGATGCGCGCCAGCAGATTGTTACCGATATTGGTGCCTCGTACGTAAACTTTACTGAGACGACTATGGATATCGCCAACCCTGAGTCTGTTGGTCTCCCTGCTAGTATTGATCGTGATGAATTCACTTTGACAGTAAAGACGGAAGAGAAATATCTAAATATCCTCTATTTATCATTAGCACTCATCATCGCTGGTGTCGGCTTTTTGAAAGCGAATATATCAACCATTGTGGGCTCACTTTATGGTTTTGGTGATACACGCAGAGATTCGGGCTTTACCATTTTTTACATGGGTATCAATATGGGTGCATTTTTGGCGTCTCTGTCCTGTGGCTATTTGGGTATTGTGCACGGTTGGAAATATGGCTTTGGTCTGGCGGGTATAGGTATGCTTTTCGGCCTAGTTGTTTTTCTTTCCTGCCAGAGCTGGCTTGAGGGTAAGGCTGAGCCGCCGAATCCAGAAAAATTAAAAGAGAAAGTATTTCTTGGCGTTAATGTGGAATGGCTATGTTATTCGGTTGGTTTGGCCATCATTGCCGCCTCCATGCTATTGGTGATGAATGCGGAACTGGTTGGCGGTATCTTAGGGCCTGTGGGGATTCTGATGTTTGTCTGGTTGGTCAGTCACGCTTTTATTCACCTTAAGGGTGATGAGCGGTCACGAATGCTGGCGGCAGTCTATTTTGTTTTAGCTCAGATCCCTTTCTGGGCCCTTTTTGAGCAGGCGGGCTCTTCACTGAATCTGTTTACGGCTCGTTTAGTTGATCGAGAAATGCTCGGCTGGTCTGTTCCTGGACCTGTATTTCAGTCATTGAATGCCGGTTTTATCTTTATGTTTGCACCCATTATGGCTTGGCTTTGGATTTGGCTTGCCAGGCGCAAGCTTAACCCGTCAACTCCAGTGAAGTTCGCACTGGGAGTGGCTATGGCAGGTTTGGGCTTTTTAGCGTTAGTGGCCGGCATGAAAGGCTCTGGTGAGGTGGGCCTAACGCCAGTAATCTTCATCTTCTTGATCTATTGGGTACACACTATGGGTGAATTGATGGTGTCGCCGGTTGGCCTCTCAGCGGTGACTAAGCTGGCGCCAGCTAGAATTGTCGGCATGACCATGGGGGCCTGGTTTCTTTATTCTGGTTTGTCTAACTTCTTGGCGGGCGTTATTGCTCGTACTACCGGTGCAGAGACCATTGGCGGGCAGATGACTAATGTTGGCGCGGCAAAAGCCGGTTACATTGAGGTGTACACTCAAGTTGGTTTTATTGCTATTGGTATAGCAGTGCTGATGTTATTGATTTCGCCGGTGATTAGTAAAATGATGCACGGAGCAGACTAAGTAAAACTAAGGCAATCAATGAGGTTGCTAAATGGTAATAATGTAATATTGACCACACGCAGTTTGAATGGCGCAGGTTGTCGCGCAATTGGCACTAACGCCAAAGACTCCAGAGCGTGACTAGTCGGCCACTTTAAAGCCCTGCGAAGTATTGACCTAGCCAATGCCACAACTTACAGTGCACCCAAGAATTTATAGCAAAGGAGGATGAAGACTATGCCGAAAACCATTAAGAAAACTGAGATAGAACAGTATATTGGTCATGTTTGCGAGCCGACACAATGGTTTGAAGTGACGCAGGAGCAGGTGAATGAGTTCGCCGAGTGCACTATTGATCGGCAATTTATCCATATTGATCCGGTTGCCGCAGCTAATACACCTTTTGGTGGCACCATTGCGCATGGATTTCTCACCTTGTCCATGCTGTCTTATTTTTCAATGAGTTATAATCTTCTGATTGAAGGTATTTATATGGGCGTTAATAAAGGGTTTGATAAGGTTCGTTTTGTCGCTCCAGTACGCGTAGGTAGTAAAATTCGCTGTCATGCCACAATCGCTGATATTACTGAAAAGCGGCCCGGACAGTTTGATTTCAAAGTTGAGGTGTCTGTTGAGATCGAGGGTGGTGATAAACCAGCGCTCGTTGCTGAATGGCTAAGTGTGCAGATGGCCAACTAAGGTCTTTCTTTAAATGAGTTCTATGGAGTAAAAGATGACTGTTAATTTTGAAGGACGAGTAGCAATAGTGACCGGCGCTGGCAATGGGCTAGGTCGATCTCATGCACTGGCACTCGCTGATCGTGGGGCCAAAGTAGTGGTCAACGACTTGGGTGGGGCCCGAGACGGTACAGGCGCCTCGTCAGATGCTGCCATGGAAGTGGTTAGCATGATTGAAGCAGCTGGCGGTGAAGCTTTTAGTCATGGCGCCAATGTCGCCAAGTTTGATGAAGTTCAGGATATGGTCAGTCAAGCAATGGACAACTGGGGCCGAGTTGATATTCTTATTAATAACGCCGGTATTCTGCGTGATAAGTCATTTAGTAAAATGGACCTAGCGGACTTTCAGCTGGTGATGGATGTTCATCTTATGGGTTCGGTTAACTGTACAAAAGCGGTATGGGAAATCATGCGCGATCAGAACTATGGTCGTATTGTTATGACCACCTCTGCTAGCGGTATGTATGGTAATTTTGGCCAAACGAACTATGGCGCCGCAAAAATGGCAGTCCTTGGGTTTATGAACACCTTGGTTTTGGAAGGCGGTAAAAACAATATACATGTTAATGCCTTGGCACCTACCGCAGGTACGCGCATGACCGAAGACCTTTTACCGGCTTCGGTACTTGATCTTATGACGGCTGAGTCAGTATCCGCTGGCGCTTTGGTATTGTGCGATGAAAGTGCTCCAACTCGGACCATTTTGTGCGCTGGCGCAGGCGGCTATGCTACTGCTAACATGTACGAAACCGACGGTATTTTCCTGCCTCAAGAGAGGCAAGACCCTGATGAGATCGTGTCCAAATGGGATGAGCTTTCGGACATAACAGCGCATAAGGCACTGGAGTCAGGGGGAAAGCAAACTGAAAAATTTGTGATGAAGGCGATGGCTGCGCTGCAAGGCTAGCCTTTTTATTTATTGAGATAAGAAAAATTTAACGTAAATTTACACTAAGGAAATAACTATGAAAGAAGCAGTAATCGTTTCAGCAGCGCGCACCCCNATCGGNCGAGCATTTCGTGGCGCATTCAACAACCTTCAATCTCCATCTATGAGTTCGCATGCTATCGTCGCAGCGGTTGCTCGCGCGGGCGTTGACCCAGCAGAGATTGATGATTGTATTATGGGTGCCGCAATGCAGCAGGGCACTCAGAGTTCGAATCTGGGTCGTCAGGCGGCTATGGCTTCTGGCCTACCCGTAACAGTTTCTGGTATGACGGTTGATCGCCAGTGTTCTTCTGGTCTGATGGCTATTTCTATCGGCGCTAACAATATTACTAATGATGGCTCATCAGTGGTTGTTGCAGGAGGTTGTGAGAGCATTAGCTTAATTCGAAATGAGCACTTTAATGCACATCGTGCGGCTGATCCTCTGGCAATGAAGCATGCGCCTCTGATCCATATGCCTATGCTCGATACTGCAGAAACTGTAGCCAAGCGTTACAGTGTTTCTCGAGAAGCTCAGGATGAGTATTCTGTGATTTCGCAGGCACGTACTGCTGCCGCTCAGGAAGCAGATCTATATGCCGATGAAATAGTACCTGTGACAGCTACTAAACTAGTGACTAACCGAGATACAGATGAAGTCAGCGAAGAAGAGGTAACGCTATCTAAGGACGAGGGCAATCGTCCAGGAACAAATATAGAAGGATTGAGTGGTCTTAAAGCTGTCCGCGATGGAGGCACCATTACCGGCGGTAATGCGTCACAGCTATCTGACGGCGCTGCGGCTGTTGTGTTGATGGATGGCACTTTGGCCTCTCAGCGTAATCTCGAGCCTCTTGGCGTATATCGCGGTATGGCTGTTGCTGGTTGTGAGCCGGATGAGATGGGTATTGGCCCTGTATTTGCTATACCCAAACTACTAAAGCGTAATGGCCTGACAATTGATGATATTGGTCTCTGGGAATTGAATGAAGCCTTTGCGGTGCAGGTTCTTTACTGCCGCGATAAGCTGGGTATTCCGATGGATCGCTTAAATGTTAATGGCGGTTCTATTTCTATTGGTCACCCGTTCGGTATGAGTGGTGCGCGTATGGTGATGCATGCGCTGATGGAAGGTAAACGACGTGGTGAGAAGTACGTTGTTATCACCATGTGCGTTGGTGGTGGTATGGGCGCTGCGGGACTTTTCGAAGTCCTTTAAAGGCTCCACTGCATGAACCAAGAGCATCGTCCTGCTGATCGTAGGGCGATGTTTTTTTCTTATAGTTCCAGCGAGAAATAGTCGCCGATGAGCCTTGAAAGTAACAATATGGCAGATGCTATATTATTCTTAAAGAAAACCTAAAGAGAGCTGCCCGTCATGAGCTTACGTTTAATACCACAACTTTTGCGATTTGTAGCATTTATCGCTTTTGCATTTCTGTTACAGGGATGCGATCCCCAGATTGCGCAATCCAACATGTCAGAAACTGCTGCGAGTGACTCCACGCTCGCCCACAACCAGCAATTTATCGAAAACTTAGATTTAGGTAATCAGCAAGACTTTGAAGACGCTAACCGAGGCTTGGTAGCGCGCGCACCTAATGATGAGTTGGTCAATCAACAGGGAGACATAATTTGGAACCCTGGCTCCTATAGTTTCATTACTGGAGATGCCCCAGATACGGTTAACCCTAGTCTATGGCGCCAAGCCAAGTTGAATAATATTCGAGGTTTATTCAAGGTAGAGGAGGGTATATACCAACTGCGAGGCTTTGATCTTGCGAATACGACGCTTATACAGAGTGACAATGGGTGGATTATCGTCGATCCGTTGACGACCTTGGAGACCACAGCAGCTGCCATGGAATTTGCTCAGCAGCATCTAGGCGAAATTAACGTCACTGGTGTGATCTTTACTCATAGTCATGCCGATCACTTTGGTGGCATTTTAGCTATTATGAATTCCGAAGAAGCCAGATTGCAAGGTGTACCATTAATTGCTCCGGCTGGATTTATTCAGGAAGCCACTAGCGAGAATATCATCGCTGGGCCGGCTATGACTCGTCGTGGAAATTACATGTTTGGAGACTCACTTGAGCACTCAGTGACGGGTCATATTGATGCAGGGCTTGGCAAGCAGGTGGTGTTTGGTAGTCTTTCCATTGTCCCGCCATCAGTAACAGTTGACCAGCCTCAGATGAATATAAACGTTGATGGCGTTGATATTGAGTTCTTCAATATGCCTGGTTCTGAAGCCCCTGCGGAGTTGACGTTTTATTTGCCAAAATGGAAGGCTTTCTGTGGCGCCGAAGTACTCTCGCATGTGATGCATAACGTACTGACCTTACGCGGAGCAAAGGTGCGTGATGCATTGCTGTGGAGCGACTATATCGGCCAGTCGATCGATCGGTTAGATGATGTAGATGTTTTCTTTAACAGCCATCACTGGCCAACATGGGGACATGATCGAATTATTGTCCAAATGCAGCAACAGCAGGATATGTATAAGTTCATTCATGATCAAACTTTGCGGTTAGCTAATCTAGGCTATACGCCTCGTGAGATCGCAGAGCAGTTGAAATTGCCAGACAGTCTGGCTAAAAACTTCCACATTCGCGGTTACTATGGGACCTTAAGCCATAACAGCAAAGCGGTTTATCAGCACTATTTTGGTTGGTATGACGGCAATCCGGCCAATCTCAACCCATTACCGCCAGAACAGACGGCAATACGCTATGTCGAGTTTATGGGCGGCTCTGAGGCCATACTGCGGCGAGCTGGTGATTATATGGCCAAAGGAGACTATCGCTGGGTAGGAGAGGTACTTAATCACGTGGTGTTTGCAGAGCCCGATAATTTACCGGCTCGAGAAATGTTGGCCGAGGCGTACAGGCAAATGGGTTATCAAGCAGAGTCGGGACCTTGGCGAGATATTTATCTTTCAGGTGCTGCTGAGTTGATTTCAGGACAGGTTAAACAACGGTTCCTCAAAGCTAATTCGAAAGCATTTTTACAGGAAGTGCCGTTAGAGCAGTTTATGAAGGCATTGTCGGTGAACCTTGATGCTGAAAAAGCAGAGGGTGAATCTTTAACATTAAATGTGTTCTTTAGCGAGCGGCAACAAAACTTTGTGCTGACGATAAGAAACTCAGTCATGTACTACCAAGAGGCACCATTTAATGAAATTGCAGATGTCAGTATCAAGCTTTCACAGGATATGTTTATTGGCATTTTAGTTGGTGAAGTTAGTGCTATTGAGATGGTGGGCTCAGATCAACTGTCAATTGAAGGTAGCATGCTTAAGCTCTTGAAATTTTTCTCACTGCTAGGAGAGTCCAGCGACGATTTCAATATAGTTTTGCCTTGAGCAGCATGGAATATTGCCAATTCTGCAGTAATATTGGTTACTGAATCTTGAGGGATTATTACTTAAGCAGCCTGTTAGCGTGGCTTCTGTCGTCAGAAGTTAACGGCTTATAAGATGCCGCGAGTTGTTCATTTCTTGGTTGATTGGCCCAAGTCACCGCTGGGTAAGATACTCCGTCGTGAATTACGAGAGCGATAGTGGTAATGAATAACATCAGGAATATAGAATGACCGACAATAATACCAGAGAGAGCATTATGGCCGTCAGCGAAGTGGGTACGGAGTTTGTCCAGTCCAACGGCATTCGGATGGCCTATCAAGAATTTGGTGATGCTGATGCCCCTGTGATACTGCTGGTTGCCGGCCTTTATAACCAATTAGTGCGCTGGCCAATGGAATTTTGTGAGTTGTTGGTGGCGCGGGGTTTCCGGGTTATACGCTTTGATAATCGCGATATTGGTCTCACTGATAAAATGGAGGGTGAAGCCGCCCCTAGCCTTTTTCGCTTAGCGCTTAACTCGCTATTTGGCATGCCAGTCAAGGTGCCTTATAGCTTGAATGATATGGCGGCCGATACGGTTGGTTTACTCGACGCGTTGGGTGTTGAAAAGGTTCATATTGTTGGCATATCGATGGGTGGAATGATTAGCCAACTAGTGGCTGGACTCTATCCTGATAGAGTACTTTCGCTGACTTCTATCATGTCTAAAACCGGTGCATTTGGCAAAGGCATGGCGTCGCTTGCCGTGGCTCGACAGATGGTCAAACCCATACCGAGAGGGACATCTGCACTAGACAACTCAGTGAAGACTCGACAGATGTTTGGCAGCCCTGCTTATTTGGAATCTGATCACGATGTTGGTGTGGCGGTTAAAGCGGAATTTAAGCGTTCACATAATCCAGCAGGCTACCTGCGTCAGATGGCAGCCATCCGATCAGCACCTAATAGAGACAAGTTGCTTAAATCGATTGTAGTGCCGACCTTGATCATTCATGGCAACCAAGATCTGCTTGTCGCTGTGAGTGGTGGGGTAGAGACTAAAAAGCAAATACCCCATGCCAAGCTAGTTCGCTTCGAAGGTATGGGGCATACACTCCCTCAGCCACTCTTGGCAGAGTTTGCTGATCTGATCAAGCAAACGGCAGATTCGACGCTGACTCTTCCCCCTTAGTGGGTTATCAATCCCCCTTTAATTGGGGGAGTTGGTCCGGATAGATAGCGGAGAGTAGCGCGACTAGTCTTGATCAATAGAGATTGAAATTTTACCAAAGTGTTTGTTGTCAATCTGATGCTGGAAGGCTGCTGCCAATTCGGATAAATCAAAGGTGTCACTGATGATGGGTCTGATATCAGTCGAGTCCAAATAGGTGAGCATTGCCAATTGCGATTGCTGGTTCGCCATTGCAATACCGCTTAGACGAATTTGTTTCATAAAGATACGGGGAAGAATAATTTCGCTCACCGCTGGGCCACTTAAAACACCAATTAAAGCAATGTGACCGCCAAGCTTGACTGCGCGAACCGATTCGCCAAATGTGCCTCCACCACCTACTTCGACAACATGATCAACGCCTAATCCACCTGTTTTGGCTAGAACTGCTTTGCCCCATTGAGGCTCATCCTTATAGTTGATTACCTCATCAGCGCCCAAATCTTGCAGTCTTTTAAGCTTTTCATCGGAAGAAGAGGTTGCTATGACTTTGGCTCCCATCGATTTAGCTAGTTGCAGCGCAAAAATAGAGACGCCACCGGTACCCTGTACTAAGACCGTCTCGCCTGTTTGGAGGTTTCCTAGATCGACTAACGCGCGCCAGGCTGTAAGGCCAGCACAGGGTAGGGTAGCCGCTTCAGCCATAGTCCAGCCCTTGGGTGTGCGAGTGATAGATCTCTCGGAGATCGCCATATATTCGGTTGAGTAACCATCTTCATGGTCGCCGATAAAACTGAGTAGTTGATATTGCGGCGGCCCCTCTATCCAATTCGGGTAACAGCAGCTGATTACCGTATCGCCGACTTTCCAGCGAGTCACCGCATCCCCCACAGCAACAATTTCGCCTGCGCAGTCTGACAATACAACACGCCCGTCCTCTGTCTGGATTTGACCTAAGGCGACTAGTAAATCATGATAATTTAGACTACTTGCCACAACTCTAACGACAACTTGGTCAGATTTTGGGGTTGGCTTTTCTGCTTCGACCATTTTTAAGTTATCCAACCCTCCCGGACTGGTAAGTGTGACTTGTCTCATAGGTTCTATTCCAGTTATACCAATTAGTTAGATGAGTGCAGAGCTTCGTTTAAGGCTACAGCACTCTGATTCGTAAGGCATTCAACGGCGCCCGATATTGAATTTCGTCGAAATAGTAAGTCGCTATGGCCTGAAAGATCTCTTGCCTTGGCTTTACCGCTAGGCTTATTTTGATCGTCGAGCAGGGTGACGATGGTGCCAGCCGTAATGTAAAGCCCAGCTTCAATAGTGCAGCGATCTCCGAGAGAGATGCCCGCACCGGAATTAGCGCCAAGTAGACATTTCTTGCCAAGGGCAATGACCATGCTACCGCCACCAGATAGGGTGCCCATGATCGAAGCTCCGCCTCCAACGTCTGAGCCAGCGCCACAGAAAACACCAGCAGAGATACGACCTTCAACCATGTTAGGACCCTCCGTTCCGGCGTTAAAGTTTATAAATCCTTCGTGCATCACGGTGGTCCCTTCGCCGACATAGGCGCCTAGTCGCACGCGCCTTGTGTCGGCAATGCGTATGCCGCTAGGAACGACGTAGTCAACCATCTTAGGAAACTTGTCTACTGAATCGACGCTCAATGGCTGCCCATCGACTCTAGCTTGTAATAATCTATCTGGAAGCTCTTCAATATCGATGGCTCCCGCACTGGTCCAGGCAACATTTTTTAACACGCCAAAAATTCCTGTAAGCTCAGTTTCATGTGGTTTTACCAAGCGATGAGAGAGTAGATGTAACTTCAGGAAAGCCTGTGGTACTGAGGTGGGTGCAGTGTTGAGAGATAGCAGGGTCGCTGATACCGGACGATTAGATTCAAGCAACACTTTGATGGTGGAGGCAAGCTCAGAATGCCCATTGTGGTTCAGTGCGGAATAAAGCGCTGAAAGCTGGTCGGTAGTAGGCTCAATATCACCTGACTCTGCGCCTAAGCTTGAGGTTATAACGCTGACTAAGTCCTTAGGTGGGCTTAATAAAGGGGCGGGATAAAACACCTCTAACCATTCTCCGCGACCGTTCTTAGTGCCTACGCCAATGCCAAAACTATAAAGACTGCTCATAAGGTTACTCTTACTCTTATCTGATTTAATTAAATAATGAATGATAGAGGTCGGGCTTAAAGCCAACGCTAATAGCTCCATTAACATCTAATATGGGGCGTTTTATCATCGCAGGGTTCGCCAGTAAAAGGGCTGCTATGTTGTTTTTCGTGACATTTTCCTGAATGCTGAGATCTAGTTTTCGCCACGTTGTTCCGCGCCTATTTAGAAGGATCTCCCAGTTTGTTTTTTTTATCCACTCTTCGATTTGATCAAGCTTGAGTCCGTCAGTTCGCACATCATGGAAGCGATGCTCGATATCATGCTCAGACAGCCAGAGACGAGCTTTTTTCACAGTATCGCAGTTCTTGATGCCAAAAAGGGTGATCACAGCTAAAATAACTCTCTACAAATATGGTGCCATGATACCAAATATAGCGTTTGAAAGCCTTTGATTGATTAAGGTTTTTTTGCGATAAAAGGATTTTTCCGATTGGGGTAGCAAGTGGTGCAGATATCACAGACTGTACCGTCACAGCCTCGAGCCGAGCAGAACTCTCGGCCATAGAAAATGATTTGTAAATGCAGGCTATTCCAGTGTTCTCGTTTGAAGAGTCTTTTTAAATCACGCTCAGTTTGCGTTACATTTTTGCCTTTGGTTAGTCCCCATCGCTGGGCTAGGCGGTGAATGTGGGTATCTACAGGAAAGGCAGGATGACCGAAACCTTGTGACATAACTACGCTGGCTGTCTTGTGGCCAACACCCGGTAAAGTCTCCAAAAGATTGATATCTTCCGGCACTTGACCATTGTGCTGGGCGACTAATATTTTAGATAAGCCTGAAATAGCTTTGGATTTTTGGGGGGCAAGACCGCAGGGGCGCACTATGTTGTAAATAGTATCTAAGGGTACCTTTTGCATATCAGAGGGGTTATCTGCCTCTGCAAACAAGGCTGGAGTGACTTTGTTAACCCGTTCGTCAGTACATTGCGCGCTTAATAATACGGCCACTAAAAGCGTAAAGTTGTCTTTGTGCGTCAGTGGTGTTGGTGTCTCAGGGTAGAGCTCAGTTAACCGCTCAAAAATGAACTCCGCACGTGCTTTTTTTAGCATGCTAAGTGCCTCTTGTGCTGTCGAGAGAGGATATAAATTCCTTGATGCGATGAGCTGCCTCAATGCACTCAGTAATTTCAGCCACCAAAGCTATTCGAACACGGTTTAATCCTGGATTTACGTTAGGCGTTGCCCGAGATAGAAATTGACCTGGCAGTAAGGTTACGTTTTGCTGGGAATAGAGTTGTTTGGCAAACTGTTGGTCATCAATTGGCGTCTCTGCCCAAAGATAGAAGCTGGCTTGAGGTTCTGGAAATATCATGCAGTCTCTCAAGATATCTGTCACCGCTAAAAATTTTTCACGGTAAAGAGATCTATTTTCGATGGTATGACCCTCATCTTTCCAAGCCGCAGTGGAGGCAATTTGTACCGGTAAAGACATGCTGCAACCGTGGTAGGTTCTATAGTCAAAAAACTGGCTCAAAATGGATTTATCTCCAGCAACGAAACCTGATCTTAGGCCTGGTAGATTTGAGCGTTTTGAAAGACTATGGAAAACCACACAACGATTATAGTCGTGACGACCCATCGCTTTGCAGGCCTCAAGTAAGCCGGGCGGTGGCTTGCTCTCGTCAAGATAAATCTCCGAGTAACATTCATCACTAGCAATGACGAAGTCATATTGATCTGCCAGATGCACTGCGTGTTGCATTTGTGCGATCGTCATTACTGCGCCCGTCGGATTGCCTGGAGAACATAGTTGCAATAGCTGGCAGCGTTCCCATATCGCTTTTGGTACGGTATCTAGGTCCGGGATAAACCCATTGCTTGAATTACAGTCTAAGAGGTAGGGCTCTGCTCCGGCAAGAATGGCTGAGCCTTCATAAATTTGATAAAACGGATTTGGAGTAATTGTGACGGGTTTAGCCGGGCCGTCATTTGCACTTACGACTGCTTGAGTGAATGCGAANATTGCTTCGCGTGTGCCGCACACCGGCAAAACTTGAGATTCTGGATCTANGCTATTTTGACTTAGATGAAATCGTTGCTCTAGCCACTGACTTATTGATTNCCTAAGTTCAATCGAGCCTCGAGTTGAGGGGTAATAAGCTAGTTTATCTATTGATTCGNTTAAAGCCTGTTTGATAAATTCAGGAGCAGGATGCCTCGGCTCACCAATAGAGAGTGAAATGTGCGCTAGATGTGCCGGCGGAGTAATGCCTGCTTTAAGTTNATTTAGTCGCTGAAAAGGATAGGCCTGCAATAGTCCAAGATTAGCATTCATTGGCCACTACCATCATTCTGATTACTACAACTAAACGCCATGTGTCTCTTCTCTATTCCGTTGATCAAGTTCTTCGCAGATAGTTTGTTGGATTATCAGATTGAAGTCGGGGTCAGTGAGTGGGAGGTGATTACGGTCAGTGAGATAAAATACGTCTTCAACTCGNTCGCCTAGAGTCGCAATCTTAGCGTTGCATAGGTTTAGCTCGTAGCGNAGAAATATACGACCCAAATGAGCAAGTAGTCCCGGACGATCAGGCGTCACGACTTCGAGCACTGTAGTATTGCTCTCAGGGTCATTTTGTAGTGAAGTTGTGGTCTTCATGGTCAGCTGTTTTAGTTGACGAGGTGTTCGTCGCCTAACATCGACGCTCACACTTTTAGGGTTCTTGATACCTTTTATCAAAGCCTTGACAATTTTCCCACAGAATTCTTTCTTTTCGCCTACAGGGCGGTCCTCATCGTCTAGCACATAGAATACATCGAAAGCTTGATTGAGACTGTTGGTTTGAAGTCGCGCGTCCTGAATCGTGAGCTGAAGCTGTTCAAGTATTGCCGCGATGACCGAAAAGATTTGTTCGCGATCTCGAGCATAGACNAAGATTTGGGTGGCAATGGGTATCTCCACACCGACATCGCGTATGAGAACTAGTGGCTCATCAGGATCTTTATTGNCAACAATAGCCGCCGTGAAGGTCGCTATGTCATCGGCACGTTCCCGCAAGAAAAGCTCGTCATCGACATCATTCCAGACTTCTCTAGCCTCAGATTCTGTGACATTCATGTCCTCTAAACGTTCAACGACAGCCATTTTTGCTGAAGCGACCCAAGTCGAACGTTTTTCAGGAGAACCAAGACCATTCTGCAGGGCACGTTTGGTCTCAAAGTAAAGGTTATGCATCAATGAGCCTTTCCAGTCAGTCCAAAGCCTTGGATTTGTGGCGTTGATGTCAGCAACGGTGAGTAAATACAAATNCTCCAGATGCATCAGATCACCAANCTGAGTGGCAAATCTGTAGATAACATNGGGGTCGGAGGTGTCTTCGCGTTGAGATACCGTAGACATGAGTAGATGGCTTTCTACTAACCACTTTAAAAGGTCAATTTCTTCTGGTTGTAGTCCATGACTATGGCCAAACTCAACGATATCGGCAGCACCCAGCTTGGAGTGATCGCCACCTCGGCCTTTAGCGATGTCATGGTATAAGGCGGCAATAATAATCAACTCGGGTTTGCCTAGGTTTTTATAAATATGTGATGCGATGGGGAAGAGCTTTGAGATTTCCGGGCGTACAAATCGACGTAAATTCCTCACGACTTGAAGCGTATGAACATCCACAGGGTATATATGAAATANATCATGCTGAGTTTGGCCAACTATTTTGCCAAATTCTGGGAGATATTTACCCAAAATACCGTAACGATTCATCCTTTGGAGTTGATNTGAGAGTTTAAACGGCACTTTTAGTAGACGCATGAACAGGGCTTTATTGCTAGGACTACTTCTGAATTCTTCATCAATCAAGTTTCGATGCAGTCTGATTTGCCTGATGGCAGATGCTCTTATACCAATGATACTGTCATTCTCNCCGAGAATAACAAATAGCTCGAGTAGGGCCGATGGATATTTGACGAAAACAAAGGGATCAACGGTATCTAGATAGTTGTCACGAATAAGAAATCTATCATTGATCTCGATAACAGATTTAGTTTTACCTTTTCGGTATATGGCCTCATCAAGATATTGAAGTAGCACGTCGGTGAGTTCTCGAATTGAGAGCACGACCTGATAATAGCGCTGCATGAATTTTTCAACGCCGAGTCTCTCGGCACTATCGTTATAGCCGAACATCTCTGAAAGCTTACGCTGGTAGTCAAATAGAAGTCGTTCTTCTGCCCGACCCGCTATTAGATGAAGACCATAGCGAACCTTCCATAAAAATTCTTCGTCTCTGCGCAGTGTTCTGTACTCTTCCTCCGAAAGGAAGCCTTTTTCAACTAACTGTGATCGACGATGAACTTGGAAGTGACGCTTGGCGGNCCAGTTGATTAGCTGAATGTCCCGCANCCCGCCGGGCGCTTCTTTTATATTGGGTTCAAGATTATATTCAGTGTCATCATGCTTTTGATGGCGGGCACGTTGTTCTTCGACCTTTCCGCTGTAGAACTTAGCTGATGGCCAAATTCTATCAGGCCCTGTTTTTTTAAGCATTGTTTGGAGTAGCTTGCCATTGCCACAAAGTAGACGGGTCTCCATAAGGTTAGTGGCGATAGTGATATCTGCTTTTGCTTCATCAACGCATTGAGATAGAGACCGCACACTATGACCAATGNCTAGTTTTATGTCCCACAAAAACGTTAAAAATTGCTCGATACTTTCCTGGTATCGTTTGCCTCGGTTNCGGCGCATTAAAATGAGTAAATCGATGTCAGAGAAAGGGTGTAATTCTCCTCTNCCGTAGCCGCCAACNGCAATTAAGCTAATATCATTGTCCCATTTGTATCGTTCCCATGCGAGCCGTAATATTAGATCAGCGAAGCGAGCAGTTTCATTAACTAGAGTATGAACGTCCTCACCTTCGTGGAATCGATTGTTGAAATGGGCCTTGGCTGCGCTTAACGCATTTCGAAAAACAGAAATAGGCTCTCCCGCCTCTAGATCAAGAAGAAATCGTTTCTGGTCAAAGAACAGGGGAGCATTCGAGAGCGCTTTTTGAAGCGAACTTGTTGGCTCTAAAGACTTAAGCGACACTATTGGGGTCCCTGAGTTAAAATGATTCTTCCTGCCGAGCAGTAAAAACCTCGCAGCCATTAGCCGTTACAGCCATTGTATGCTCCCACTGGGATGAGAGTCGCCCATCTCGAGTTTCCACTGTCCAACCATCAGCCTTTAACTTGCCGGCATATTTGCCCGCATTGATCATTGGTTCAATGGTGAAGGTCATTCCTTCTTGAAGCTCTAGGCCAGTTCCGGGTTTACCGTAATGGAGGACTTGTGGCTCTTCATGGAATATGTCGCCAATACCGTGACCGCAGTAGTCCCTGACTACGGAGTAATAATTTTTTTCTGCATGGGTCTGGATAATGTGGCCAATATCACCAAGGCGAATTCCAGGGCGAACAATATCCATCGCCATATATAGGCACTCCTGGCTTATGTTTATCAGTCGCTTGGCATGGGGAGCCACCTGACCCACACAATACATTTTACTGGTATCTCCGAACCAACCATCTTTAATAACAGTAACGTCAATATTGATAATGTCGCCGTTTTTTAGCACCTTCTTGTCAGAGGGAATGCCATGGCAGATGACCTGATTGATGGACGTGCATATGGACTTGGGGAATCCATTGTATCCAAGGCAAGCTGGAATGGCATTTTGTACCTGGACGATATGATCATGACAGATTTTATCCAATGCTTCGGTCGTCACTCCGGGTACAACATAAGGTTCTATGAGCTCAAGAACTTCGGCAGCAAGACGGCCAGCAACGCGCATTTTGGCCAATTGTTCTGCGCTTCTTAATTTTACAGTCATGATTGTTCCACAGCGACAAGATATCTACGCTATTGTACCCATCAAATTTGCTCAGGGGGAGTGTTGGACAAATTTTTACTGCACAAATAGCTCATCTGACAGACATGACTATATGGAATGGTAGAGTTACGCTAAAGTTTGTCAGCATTTTTTCTTTAATTGACTGTCTTGTTATGTTATAAAGCGCGCCGTTGTGGGAATGTTCCTACAGCGTTTTTTTTAAACTAAACGACACACACATTCCGACACAATAGTCTGGGTGCCTTTTAAGTCGAAATTTGACGTAAAAGGTTGATTATTGGGGGATGTGGAGGCTTAACCCCTAAAAGGAAAATTTATGTCTACTGTTGGTATGCGCGATATGTTGCAAGCTGGTGTACATTTTGGTCACCAAACTCGCTTCTGGAATCCTAAAATGAGTCAGTTTATCTTTGGCTCTCGTAACAAAGTTCATGTTATTAATCTCGAGCACACAGTTCCTGCTTTTAACGAAGCCTTGGAAATTTTGCGCGTTGAGGCGGCTAAAGGTAATCAGATACTTTTCGTTGGTACGAAACGAGCAGCTCAAAAAATCATTAAAGAGCAAGCCGAGCGTTCTGGCATGCCTTATGTTAGTCACCGCTGGCTTGGCGGTATGTTGACGAACTACAAAACCATTAGGGCTTCTATCCGACGCTTTAGAGAGCTAGAAACTCAGGAAAGCGATGGTACCTTTGATAAGCTCAACAAGAAAGAAGTATTGATGCGGACCCGAATGAAAGACAAGCTGGAAAATTCTATCGGTGGCATTAAGGATATGAATGGGTTGCCAGATTTCCTATTTGTTGTTGATGTTGATCACGAGCGTATTGCAATTAATGAAGCTAATAAACTCGGNATTCCTGTTGTAGGTATAGTTGACACAAATAGTAACCCAGATGGGGTCGATTATATTATTCCTGGCAACGACGATTCTATTCGGGCGATAAAGCTCTATGCTGCGTCGATAGCCGATTCTATTCTAGAAGGTAAAGAACAAGCTTCAGCTATAACCAGTAAAGATGAATTTGTCGAAGTTGCAGAGGTCGAAGCACCTGCGGTTGAAGCTCCGGCGGCAGAAAAAGTTGTTGCTGAGGCAGAGCCTGTAGCTGAGAAAGTTGTTAAGGCAGAAGTTGTTGCTGAGGCAGAGCCTGTAGCTGAGAAAGCTGCAGCGGAAGAGGCTCCTGCTGATACTGCTGCAGAGTAAATCACAAAACATTGTGTAATAAATAAAGGGGGTTCTAGCCCCCTTTATTTTAACTAAAATTATGATTTAGAGAGGATTGGCATGGCACAGGTAACGGCTTCTTTAGTGAAGGAACTGCGAGAGCGAACTGGTTTAGGCATGATGGAATGCAAGAGAGCGCTTGCTGAAGCAGATGCGGATATCAATAAAGCAATTGAAGAGCTTCGTAAATCTAGCGGTATGAAGGCCGCTAAGAAAGCAGGACGGACTGCTGCAGATGGACTTGTATCTGTAAAGGTAGAGGCCGGGTACGGGGTTGTTGTTGAGGTAAATAGTGAAACTGACTTCGTCACGAAAGACGAAGGGTTCCAAGGATTTGTGGCGTCTGTTTTGGACTCAGCATTTGTCAATAGAAAAACTGACATGGCCGCTGTTATGGCTGGCGATTTAGAGTCGGCGCGCGAGGCTTTGGTCCAAAAAACTGGCGAAAATATTTCTCCACGTCGAGCCGATAGTGTAGAAGCCCCGGTAGTAGGCGGCTATGTTCACAGCAATAATAGAATTGCTGTTTTGGTTGGTCTTAGCGGCGGCTCTGAGGGGCTTGCTAGAGATGTTGCCATGCACGTTGCGGCGGTTAATCCAGCGGTGGTAAGCTCTGATCAAATGCCAGCAGAAGTCGTTGCAGCTGAGAAAGAGATATTTGCGGCTCAAGCACGAGAGAGCGGCAAGCCAGAAGAGATCATCGAGAAAATGATTGTTGGTCGAGTGAGTAAGTTCTTGAAAGAGAGCAGTTTGGTAGATCAACCATTTGTTAAAGACCCTGATATGACCGTGGGGAAACTAGTCAAAGAAGCTGGAGCTGAAGTGCTATCGTTTGTCCGATTTGAAGTAGGTGAGGGCATAGAGGTTGAGCAAGTGGATTTTGCTACCGAAGTTGCCGCTCAAGTTAAAGGTGCCAGTTAGCCGCTAATATTAGGAGTTGTTATGCCACTATCCGTCAAAGAGAAAAAGTATAAGCGTATTCTTCTTAAGTTGAGTGGTGAAGAACTTATGGGCAGTGAGGGCTTTGGGATTGACCCTAAGGTCCTTGACCGTATGGCGTTAGAGATAGGCCAGCTCGTAGGCATAGGCGTTCAAGTCGGTTTGGTGATAGGTGGCGGTAATCTTTTCCGTGGTGCAGCACTTAATACAGCAGGTATGGATAGGGTGACCGGTGACCACATGGGCATGCTTGCTACAGTTATGAATGCCCTGGCGATGCGTGATGCTCTTGAGCGGACCAATATATCCTCCCATGTGATGTCAGCCATTCCGATGAGCGGTGTCGTCGAACACTATGATCGTCGTCGTGCAATTCGTTACCTAAAAGATGGAGATGTTGTTATTTTTGCGGCGGGCACTGGAAATCCATTTTTTACCACTGATTCTGCAGCCTGTCTTAGAGGCATAGAAGTGGATGCTGATGTTGTTTTAAAAGCGACGAAGGTTGATGGCGTCTATAGTGCCGATCCAATGTTGAATCCCGACGCGGAATTATATGCCCATCTGACCTATGATGAGGTGTTAGATAAAAAACTTGGTGTGATGGACCTCACTGCTATTTGTCTCTGTCGAGAGCATAATATGCCGCTGAGGGTTTTTCGGATGTCAAAGCAGGGCGCCTTGCTTAATTTAGTGGTTGGCGGCGATGAAGGCACTCTGATAGAAGAAAGTTAAGGAAATAGAATATGATAAATGAATTAAAAACCGATGCTGAACAACGAATGGGGAAATCAATTGATGCTCTGGGTAATGCGTTTAACAAAATTCGTACTGGCCGGGCCCACTCGAGTCTATTGAATGGCATCTCCGTTGATTACTACGGCGTAGATACCCCGCTTGCACAGGCCGCCTCGATCGTTGTTGAAGATTCGCGAACTTTGTCGGTGACTCCTTGGGAGAAGTTTTTAGTTCCTGAGATTGAAAAAGCGATTATGAAATCTGACTTGGGGCTTAATCCCTCTACTGCGGGTTCAGTAATTCGTCTCCCATTGCCAGCGTTGACGGAAGAGACGCGTAGGACCTATGGGAAACAAGCAAAAGCAGAAGCTGAGAATTCTAGAATTTCAATTAGAAATATTCGCCGTGATATCCTGTCTGACGTCAAAGATCTTTTAAAAGAGAAAGATATCAGTGAAGATGAAGAGCGAAAAGCTCACGACGATGTTCAGAAAATAACTGATCGCTTTATAGCTCGTGTTGACGAAGCGTTGGTCATTAAAGAGAAGGATTTGATGGAGATTTGATCTCCTTATTTATTCTCGTAGTAGCGTTTTGGCCTAAGGAAAGACTTTGTGACAGATCACAGTGTTAATTATGTAGAGCAGTCCAATGCTTAGATTACGAATCATTACAGCACTATGCATGTTAGCAGTTTTTTTGCCGGCGCTCTTCTTTATGCCCCCAATGCTGTTTTCCATTGCAACAGTGCCTTTGGTCCTGGCCGCTGGATGGGAGTGGAGTAGATTAGCAAAAATACGCTCAGTAGCAGCGAGAGTGGGTTATTTACTACTTATTGTCATATCTCTTTTTGTGGCTTCGTACTGGCTGGGGCTTCCTGATACGTTTGATCCTGAAAGAGCGCAGCAATTATTACTTGTGGCCGTTGGTGTCTGGGCATTTATTTTTCTCTGGATTCAGGGTTATCCATCTAGCGCTATTCTATGGTCTGCACGGCCTGTGTTGGGTCTGTTAGGCCTTATACTTTTAGCCTTCACCTGGATTGCCATTGTGACAATTCTTGATTATGAGTCTGGACAGTGGTTGTTGCTATTAGCTGTTGTCATCATAGCGTTAGCTGATATCGGTGGGTTTTTCGCCGGAAAATATTTTGGCAAGCATAAGTTGGCGCCGATAATTAGCCCAGGAAAAACCTGGGAAGGATTTGCAGGTGGCTTAGTGCTGGAGGTCATATTGGTCGGCTCGCTGGTTTGGTTTATGTTTGGTAATGTTTCTGTCATTGGCCTATGGCTATTGGTTATTTCGGTAGCACTTTATTCAGTACTTGGTGATTTATTTGTGAGCATGATCAAACGCCATAGTGGAGTCAAAGACAGTGGGCAGCTATTACCTGGCCATGGTGGTGTTCTTGATCGTATCGATGGAGTCATGGCTGGGCTGCCTATGTTTGGTTTAATTTTACCCTTTACACATACATTCTGATGCGCCAACAAATAACCGTTCTTGGTGCAACAGGGTCCATTGGTGTTAGTACGCTTGATGTTATCTCTCAGCATACCGATAAATATTCGGTTTTTGCCTTGACGGGAAATCAAAAGATTGACCTGCTAGCGACGCAATGTATAAAACATAGTGCGAGATACGCCGTTGTCATAGACCCTCAGTCCGCTGTTATTCTTCGATCCAAGCTCAAGAGCGCAGATGCAGAGACTGAAGTACTTTGCGGCGTGGAAGCCTTGAGCGAAGTATCCGACCATGCTGATGTTGATATTGTCATGGNGGCTATTGTTGGTGCAGCTGGTTTATTACCAACACTCTCAGCGGCAAATGCGGGTAAAAAAATCCTCTTGGCTAATAAAGAAGCGCTCGTAATGGCGGGTGGTCTTTTCATGGAGGCGGTAAAAGCTTCCGGAGCCTTGTTATTGCCAGTAGACAGCGAG
>JGI26247J51722_1000091_pt1 | contig 35331 bp, 36 predicted proteins | sample SaaInlV_100m_DNA_2_FD_51722 | JGI IMG/M metagenome (IMG submission 51722)
GCCGATGGCGCGATGCAATAACGCCGCAACCACCGAGGAATCGACTCCGCCAGAAAGACCGAGTATTACTTGATCGCCACCCACCCGGGTGCGCACGTCTTGGGTAATAGTGTGAATAATATTTTCCGAGGTCCACTGAGCTGAACAGCCGCAAATCTGTCGAACGAAGCGAGACAAAATTTCTCGCCCATGAATGGTATGGGTCACCTCGGGGTGAAACTGCAGCCCGTAAAACCGGCGGCGTTCATCCGCGATAGCCGCAAACGGGGCGTTAGGGCTTGATGCCATCACAGAAAAGCCCTCTGGCAAACTGGTGACTCTATCGCCATGGCTCATCCACACCTCTAGAGCGGAATCAGAGGCGGGCTCATCGGCACGCAACTCACGCAACAAACCAGGTGTTGACGAAGGGGTGATACGAGCGAAACCGTATTCACGGTGATCGCTGGTCTCTACTGCACCACCCAACTGCGCTGCCATGGCCTGCATTCCGTAACAGATTCCAAGTAGTGGGCGGTCCCAAACGAATAGCTCGAGCGGTGCTCGATCAGTAGCTTCTTGGGTAACCGTGTCGGGGCCGCCCGACAGAATCACCCCCGCAGGGTTAAAGGCGCGAATCTGAGCAAAAGACATTTCACACGAATGAATCTCACAGTAGACCCCGGCCTCACGGATTGCACGACCAATCAGTTGGGTGTACTGCGATCCAAAATCTAGGATCAGAATCCGCTCAGCATGTGGATCCGTAACTACGGCCGCCGCTCCCTCAGCCGTTGCCAATCCTTACCCGCCCCGCTGGTAATTGGGAGCCTCTTTGACAACAACGACATCATGCACGTGGCTCTCGGTAACCCCAGATTGGGTAATCTGCACGAAGCGACACTTTGTGCGCATCTCGTCAATTGTCGCGCACCCGGTGTACCCCATGCTCGCCCGTAATCCACCGGTTAACTGATGAATGATCTGAGCCATAGGCCCCTTGTATGGCACCCGACCCTCAATGCCTTCAGGCACCAATTTACCGGGGTCTTCCTGACCCTCCTGGAAGTAACGATCCTTCGACCCATCCTGCATCGCCCCTAAAGAGCCCATGCCGCGATAGCTCTTGTACGAGCGGCCCTGAAAGAGTTCGATCTCGCCCGGGGCTTCTTCGGTGCCGGCAAACAAACCACCGATCATTGAGACATGCGCTCCTGCAGCAATCGCTTTGGCGACATCGCCAGAAAACCGTATTCCCCCATCGGCTATCACCGGCACGAAAGTGCCGCTGAGTGCCTCGGCAACATCGGCAACCGCCGTCACCTGAGGAACACCCACTCCGGCGATAATCCGAGTTGTGCAGATGGATCCCGGGCCAATGCCAACCTTAACGGCATCCGCACCCGCGTCGGCCAATGCTCGGGCAGCATCTGCAGTTGCAATATTGCCGGCGACAACATCTACCGTGGGGAACATCTTCTTAACCTCAGTGACCCGGCTCAGCACGCCACGCGAATGCCCGTGCGCAGTGTCGATAACAATCGCATCCACACCGGCGTCCACCAGGCGTTCGCACCGCTCCGCCGAATCCCCACCTGTACCTACCGCAGCGGCTACGCGCAGCCGCCCAAGCTCATCTTTACAGGCCTCGGGAAACTCGGTCTGCTTCTGGATATCCATAACCGTAACCAACCCTTTGAGGTTGAAGTCCTCATCAACCAGCAATACTTTTTCAATACGGTGCTCGTGCAGTAAACGGCGGATAGTTTCACGGCTTGCGCCTTCAGAGGCCGTGACCAGTCGCTCTCGGGGGGTCATGACCCCAGTCACAGGTTGATCAAAGTGTGTCTCGAAACGCAGGTCACGACTGGTCACGATGCCAGCCAACTTCTTATTTTCATCAAGAACCGGTACGCCCGAGATACGTTTTTCGCGAGTCAACGCTAGCACCTGGGCAACGGTAGCAGAGGTCGAAACGCAAATCGGGTCGACGATCACACCGCTTTCATACTTCTTAACAGTCCGAACCTGCTCGGCCTGTGCACTTGGGGTCAGATTGCGGTGCACAACGCCGATTCCACCCGCTTGCGCGAGACAGATCGCCGTCCTGGATTCAGTAACCGTATCCATTGCCGCGGAGACCAGCGGGATATTTAGCGAAATATTTCGCGAAAATTGCGAGCTGAGGTCAACTTCGTGTGGCAGAATTTCGGAAAGCGCCGGAACCAGTAGCACGTCATCGAAAGTGAGTGCCAAATCAATAGGTTTCATCGAAGAATTATAGGGTTTGACTTGTTCTAGGTAAACTTGTATCGTTCGTGATTCAAGCAAGTGACTGATTTTTAAGCATAAATTCCATTTATCCTATCCGGAGGAATTACTATGAAGAAAACAACCAAGGCATCTACCCTAATAGCGGCTCTGGCGTTTTCATTGGCAAGCGCGACGGCTCTCGCCGGCTTATCCGCCGCCGATGCTGTCGGCCAGGCAGAAGCGGACTTAAAGGCTGCAAAAAGTGCCGGGGCGGTATGGCGCCTGGTTGATCCGGCTACGGGCGGCAAAGCCGTTGGCCTGGGTAAATTATTGAAAACCGCAAAGGCCAAGTTAGAAGCCAACGACGAAGCAGAAGCCACCCGTCTGGCGCTACGAATCTCCTGGGCTGCGCAGACAGGAATCGTTCAAGCTGAGCAGCAAAAGGGCGCGAAACCGACCTACTGACTGATTCAATAAAGCAGCGTAAAAAAACCGGGCGAAGCCCGGTTTTTTTGTGCCCCAAGTGCATGCATTGTTCCTATCAGTCTAATTGCCGTATTTCAAGGCTCAGTGCACAATCCCCGTATGGATCCCGTCATTTACAAGGTCAGCGAATTTACCCGGGAGGCCCGAGCGCTTCTTGAGGATAACTTCACAGGAATCTGGTTAACCGGAGAGGTATCTAACCTCGCGACCCCCGCCTCGGGGCATGTATATTTTTCCCTCAAGGATGATAAGGCGCAACTGCGTTGCGCAATGTTTCGCAACCGGCGCATGCGCCACACCACTAACCTCGTTGACGGCGCCGCGGTCGTGGTCCGGGGTACTGTTTCTATTTATGAATCTCGGGGCGATTTCCAGCTGATAGTCGACTACATGGAAGCCGCCGGCGAGGGCCGGCTTCGCCAACAATATGAGATTCTGAAAAAGCGTCTTGCAGACGAAGGCCTTTTCGATGAAACCAAGCGGCGGGCAATCCCCGCCGTACCATCGCGGATAGGGGTCATCAGTTCTCCGTCCAGTGCGGCCATCCGTGATGTACTTACAACGTTAGCCAGGCGCTTTTCACTCGCCGAGGTCAACGTCTACCCAGTCACTGTACAAGGCAAGGCTGCCGCCGCGGATATTGGCCGCGCAATCGCTCAAGCCAGGCTGGCGCCGACTCCAGATCTGATCATTCTGGCCCGTGGCGGTGGCTCACTCGAAGACCTGTGGGCGTTCAACGAAGAAGCTGTAGTGAGAGCGATCTGCGATTGCGTGGTTCCTGTAATCACCGGAATCGGCCACGAAACTGACTTCACCCTCGCAGATTTTGCGGCCGATCTGCGTTGTGCTACGCCGACCGCTGCCGCCGAAGCCGCCACGCCAGATCACAAAGAAATGCACTTACTTATTCTCAATCTGCGCGAGCAAGTACTCAAAGGAATGAATTACACCCTGAGGTCGGTTGCGCAGCGCCTAGACGCCACCCAGCCACGCATTCGTCATCCGCATGAGCGCCTCGCGCACCAAAGTCACCAACTTAAGGCGCTCGCCCAACGACTTCGAAACGTGTGGAATGCCAAGACCCAGAACACCAGGCACGTCGCCACCCGCCTTGCTCAACGTCTGGCGGGAAATTCGCCAAAACAGCGACTCCGTCACCTCGGCACGACTCACAAGAATATTAAAAAACAACTCATTACCGAAGCCATACAGGTTGCGCATCTAGCGGATCGGCGACTGACTGCCCTGGAGTCCCATCTGCGCGCCCTCAGTCCACTAGCGACCCTAGAGCGAGGCTACGCTATCGTCCACACAGAAAAAGGGGATTCCCTGGTGCGCTCTGTGCGCCAATTGGCTACCGGAGCAACCATTCAAACCCGCTTCGCGGACGGCGGCGCACAATCCCGAGTGGAATCTGTCAGTCGCGAGCAACCCGGCAGAGTCACAGAACCTCGGTCAACTGAAAGGAAACGGTGAAAAATGTAGTAGTTTCATTATTGGTGTTTTCGGCGATGATGGCTCGCTCTACCAGAGTAAGGGTTGCCTGCTTTGCGTAACTCAAACCGGATCTGGGTTCCAATCAAACGGAAAGTCTTGGCAAGGCTGCGACCCAGATAACGCAGGTAGCTTGCGGGAAGCTTGTGCAGTAAATTACCGTGCAAGACCACGATCGGCGGGTTGCGCCCCCCCTGATGGGCATACTTCGGCTTGACTGTACGATTGTTAATCATCGGCGGCGAATGATGTTCCAAGGCACTAGCCAGGGCGCGGTTCAGTGCTCCGGTTCCAAGTTCTGCCAGAGCGCTCCCTTGCGCCCTTTGCAGCGCGCCGATCAAATCACCGATCCCAGAACCGTGCAACGCCGAGATAAACAATGACTCATGTTCAGGTAAAAAGTCCAGACGTCGGGTCAAATCGCGGCGAATCTGGTTGCGATCCCTGCGCTCTAATCCATCCCACTTATTGACGGCCACCACGATAGACCGTCCGCTATCGACAATGATTCCGGCAATTGCCGAATCCTGATCACTGAGACCCGCTCTCGCATCCAGCACGAGCAATGCCGCATCAGCAGTGGCAAGCGCTTGCAATGTTTTCACCACTGAAAATTTCTCGAGGGTCTCGTGGACTCGGGACTTACGCCGAACCCCTGCCGTATCTACCAGCACCATACGCTGCCCATAACGATCCATTGGCACCTGGACGCTGTCCCGCGTTGTCCCAGGCGAGTCCGCAACGATCAATCGAGGCTCGCCAACCAGTGCATTGACTAGCGTTGACTTGCCTACGTTAGGCCTACCCACCACTGCGACCCGCCGACCATTGTCAACAGCGTCCTCCTCCGACGCAGGAAACCTCGCAAGCACCTGACCCAATAACTCCTCAACGCCCTGCCCAGTTCGGGCGGAAATCACCAAGGGTGCTCCTAACGCCAGCTCGAAGTATTCGGCCCCAATCGTCGCGCCATCAAGCCCTTCAGCCTTGTTCACCGCCACAAACACCGGACTGCCGCCCTTTCGCAGATCGGCACCTATTGCGGTATCCTGGTGGGTCAAACCATCTCGTGCGTCAACGATAAAGACTACGGCATCGGCTTCGTCAAGAGCCTGGTCAACCTGTTGCCTTACCGCATTACTCAGTTCGCCCGCCTCGTCCGACAGACCACCGGTATCTACAGCGAGCACTTTTTGCGAGCCCCGCCAAACCTCTCCGTAAAGCCTGTCGCGGGTCACCCCGGGCTGATCATCTACCAATGCCTGGCGCGAGCGAGTCAACCGGTTAAAAAGGGTCGATTTACCTACGTTGGGACGCCCAACAAGTGCAACTACCGGAATCATTGTTCTACGGCCTAGGCGCTGGACTGGTACCGGTTACCAGGCGGGTCAACCGCGCACAGACCAGGCAGTTAGCGCGCCATTTTCTGACAGCGTTAGAAAGTTCCCATCCCCGTCGACGGCAAATATCCCCATGACTGCCCCGCCACGCCCTTTTTTATACCCCAACAACTCCCCCGACGCCGTGTCAATCAGGTAGAGGTATCCTTCATAATCCCCGACTACGGCCTTCGTTGAATCGCCCAGTCCCAGCGGAGCCGTTACCCCGCGCCCGCGAATTTTGTCTAGGGTCCACTCAACTTTTCCGGTACCGACAGTGATTCCAGCCACCGAGCCATCATCTGCGGTCACCAGCAACAGTTGACCGGCGGATCCAAGCGACTGCACGGTCGAAAGGGCCGCCTGCCATTGTATGCGTTGAGTCTGCAGCGACAACGCCGTGATTCGTGACTGGTAGGCTGCGACGAACAACAAGTCACCGATCCGGTAGGGATCCGTATCGATATCAACCAACCGATCAATCTCGTTGCTACCCGACGGGCGCGATATCGGTACGTTCCAAAGTTCACGGCCGGTTTCCGGGTCAATACCCGAGAGCCGTCCACTGGCAAAGCCGACCACAGCAACACCCTCAACAATCAAAGGGGCTGAAAGTCCGCGGACACTTAAGGTTGGTACCGCCCGACGAACCCGCCAGACGACCTCACCGGACGACAGCGATAGTCCAATCACCTGGCCATCGCCCGAGCGGAGTAAAACCCTGTCACCGGATACCACGGGCCGTGCTAATACTTCGCTTCCAATCTTCTGCCGCCACAGCACCAAGCCATCTGCTGCGCCGAGCCCAAACACTTCCCCTTCCCTGGTCACCACAACCACGGTCGCCCCGCCCACACCAACCCCAGCGGCCAGAGTCTCTCCAATATCACGTCGCCACAACAGCTTGCCAGTTTTTATATCCAGAGCAACCACTCCACCCTTAGGCTCGGCGGCATAAACCTGCCCTGCACCCACATACGGTATTAGCAAGAAGCTGTTGTTGGTATACCCAGCGCCTATATCCTTTCGCCAGGACTTTTGAAGACCAATCTGCTGTTCAACTCGAGGCACACTTCCTGCGGGCACACCCTCGCGCATAAAGTGCACAGCCCCAGAGCCGCATCCCCCTAGAACAAATGCCAGCACCATAACGGCAAGGCGGGTAAAACTCATAGAGTGTCAGCACCTTGCCGGGTCATATTCAACTTTGCATTCAGCAGTTGTCCAGCCGGCGAGTCCGAAGCCATCGTAGCCAATGCCGCCTCATAAGCCTGCTGCGCTTGTTCCCAGTCACCTACCTCAGCCAGGGCGTCGCCAAGCAGCTCCTGATATTGGGAAGCAAAGCCCCCGTTCTCCCCTTCAGCCGCAAGGGTTTTAATACGATCAGGCTTTCCCGCTTGTAGTGCGAGTACCGCGAGACGGATCCGCGCGGTATGGCGCATCGCAGGATCTTTTGTTACCGAAAGCAAATCCTCAAGCGCCGCCTCAGCCTGGCCATGATCGCCAGCGTCAGCCGCCAGTCGGGCAAGCATGAGACGAGCAATATCGGCATAACCGCTTTCGGAGTGGCTCGCTACCAGTGTATCTGCGGCTCGAACCACGGTCTCATTATCTTCTTTAGCGACCGCAACGAGCATCTGTTGGTAGTACATCGAGGCCTGTCCCGCCTGATAGTCCTGGTACATGCGCCATCCCTGGATACCGCTGACACCGCCCACGCCGATTACGATTCCGGCAACAATGCCGGTGCCGTTACGTTTCCACCACTGTTTTAGTTTTTCGGTCTCATCATCCTGGGCAAAGTGCATCTGTGGGCCCTGCTGCTCATCTGTCATGTCAAATACCAGTTATTGTGAATCATTCCCGAGGATCTTTTGGACTTCTTCTACCAGGGCGTGTGCTGGCACGCTCATCTGCTGGCCCTGGCTGCGTAAAGGCTTGATACTGACAGTTCCCTGGCTGCGCTCATCATCCCCTACTATCACTGCCACAAACGCGCCGCTTGCATCGGCACGGCGCATCTGTTTCTTGAGGCTTCCCTGGCCACAGTTGGACAGCACGTCGAGGCCCGCATCTCGCAGTTGCTCGCCGTAACTCACACCCAACTCCTCAGCGCCTGCCGCCACAAGCACAAGAAAGACCTCAGCTCTCACTCTGGACAAATCAACCTCACTAAGCGCCACCAGATCAATCAGGCGCTCAAGGCCGCAGGCAAATCCAGCTGCTGGGGTTGGAGTACCACCAAGTTGCTCAACCAGAGTGTCGTAACGCCCGCCTGCACAAACGGCGCTTTGAGCGCCGAGCTGATCCGTAACCCACTCAAAAACAACGCCGGTATAGTAATCGAGCCCCCGAACCAGGCGGCTATTAACTTTGAAGTCGATTTTTGCTGCAATCAACAGATCTTGAAGTCGAGAAAACTCGGCCAGTTCAGGATCGCTCAGAAAGTCCATCAAGTCGGGTGCACCCGCAAGCGTCGCCTGGGTGCCCTTATCCTTGCTGTCTAATATACGCAAAGGATTTCGTTGCAGGCGTCGTTGGCTGTCACTGTCAAGAGCGTCCACGTGGGCTACCAGGTAGTCACGCAAGGCGTCTCGGAATGCTGCACGTGCGGAGGCGGACCCCAGCGTATTGATCTCCAAGCTAACGCCAGAAATCCCCAAGGTGCGCCATAGTCTTTCGCCAAGGGCAATAATCTCGGCATCTATATCGGGCCCGGGCCATCCCAAGGCTTCGACGCCAAACTGATGAAACTGGCGGTAGCGGCCTTTTTGGGGACGCTCATGGCGAAACATGGGGCCGGTATACCAAAAACGTTGAGTCTGGTTATGCAACAAACCGTGCTCGTTGCCGGCGCGCACACAGCTCGCTGTTGCCTCCGGGCGCAGGGTCAGGCTATCGCCGTTATTGTCGGTAAAGGTGTACATCTCCTTTTCAACAATATCGGTCTGCTCGCCGATAGACCGATAAAAAAGATCGGAGCGCTCAATTACCGGCGTGCGAATCTCCTGGTAACCATAACGCCCTGCAACTTCCCGCAACACGGCTTCGACCCGCTGCCAGCGAGCCGTCTGAGGGGGCAATAAATCATTCATCCCGCGCACGGAGCGCACATTATCTCCAAAGGCCATTGCGCTAGCGCCCAACAATAACTTTGGCGTTGCGGCCCGATTTAGGGACCGGGATTGCAAGTTCGCGACCACGGTAAATAACACTCGCGCCTTCAGGATAACTTACCTGCAGGGTGAACGGCGGTTTGCCAGCCAGCGTAATTACTTTGCCAGACTCGACGTACCGGCGAAACAGGGTCTGATCATCACGATCCCACACGACGATATGAGTGCTTTCTTTGACTCGAACCGTCAGCTGGCGTGTATCTGACGAAACCGGATGATTCACCGAAGCGTTGTCCGCTCCACCAGGCTGGGCGGCTGACGCCATACTGGTGGAAAACTCCGTAGTGACAAAACGGTCTGCTACTTGAGGCTCAAGAGTTGCTCGAGGAATCGCGGGCACGCTAGGTTTCGTTTTGGCAGCGAGTGTCGGTGTTTGGGCCTTGGGTTTGGCCTTGGGTTTGGCCTTGGGTTTGGCCTTGGGTTTGGCCTTGGGCTTTGACTCAACCTTGGGTTGGGTTTTCTGTCCAGACTTGGGCTCGGATGAAAGTGCGCCCTGCGCTTCAACCTGGTCGGATTGGGTCGCTACGCCGACCATATCGCCGACTACTGGTTTCGCCGTCAATTCAGTTCTGTGCGATTCGCCGATTGTTGCTACTAGTTTGCCCTCAGACCCGCTGCCAGAAGTCTCCAACGTACTATCGACCTTCGACGAGCCTTCTTCTGCTTGTCCAAGGACAACTGCCAAATCAGCCTTCGCTGGCTTGGCGGGATCAGTTTGTCCAGTAGAGCTGCCTTGCCCTAGCGTTGACACAGGATCATTGCGACTAACGCCGGCGAGGTCTACGCGGCCGCGCTCGACATCAGTCGAACGATTCAGGTAGGCACCATATAAGCCACCAACCACCAACAGCAGCACAAAGATTGTGACTACCCACCGGTAATGAATCGCAACAGGTTGGTATCGACCCTTAGTGTGTTCGGTCATGGTACCGGGGCCATCTTCTTTTGGTGGCAGATCTGCTTGGTAGTCAGCGATCGCCTGTTCTATGCTGACACCAGCAAGGCGTGCATAACTTCGAAGATAGCCAACTGCGTAGGTCCAACCAGCGGTGTTGCTGTAGTCGTCGGCCTCCAACGCGCGGACCATGTCGGGCAGAAGGTTTAAGTCAGCCGCAACATCCTCGATGCTCCAGTCGTAGAGCTCTCGAGCGCCACGCAGTATCGCTCCAGGGCTGGATTGAGCACCTTTGTCAGTCATTCGATCCGCCAACCATGAACGCCCTTAGTTCTTCCACCTGCTCGCTCGCTGGATAATCTGAGCGTAGTTTAGATGCATACTGCACTACCAGGTCCTTGGCTCCGAGTTTTTGTTCATTACGAACCCCAAGCAGCAGGCTGTCGGCTGACGCCGGGCCCGTACCGAAATAGCGCTCGAGAAAAGCCCTTGCAGAGAGGTTTTCGCCCAAATTAAAGCTTACGACAGCACACTGGTACAAAATCGCGCTGCTATTCGGCCGTGATACGAGCGCCGCGCGAAACTGGTCTTGCGCTCCAATCAGGTCTGACACCCCCATCAAGCAAAGGCCGAGGCCAAACTGACTGCGATACACAGCCGTATTGAAGGGGTCATCCAAGGCCGCTCGAAACTGCTGAATCCCATCCGCCCAAGCGCCTAACTCGCAAAGAACGGTGCCAAAATCATTGCGAGCGCCGAAATTACCAGGGTCACTAGCCAGAGAGATTCTAAACCGTCGGCGCGCCTGTGCTGGGTCACCCAGTTTAAATCTCAGCAACGCCATGGCATGATTTGCCGCCGAGTTTTGTGGCGCAATAGCCAGCGCTTCCTCCAGGGCCTCAAGTGAAGCCGAGAGGCGGTCTTGTTTCAAGTAACCCAGACCAAGACGCGTATACAACTCGACTCGCTGGCTGTCATCCCAACCCGGTGGGTTGTCCTGCACAGCGGCGCAACCGGCCAGCATCATCAGTCCAAAAAATACTGCCACCAACCTCATCTGCTATCACCGCCTAAGGCGTATCGCGCGCTACGGCTGGTGCGATCACGAACTTCGCCTGCCAACTGCCCACAGGCAGCAGCAATATCGGCGCCTCTGGTGCGACGAGTAATTGTCATCAATCCGCCCGCCAAAACTTCCTCGCGAAATCGATCGATAACCAACTTGGGGGAACAATCGTACGCAATACCCTCAACCGAATTGAACGGTATAAGATTCACTTTCGCGGGAATATCTCGCAGCAGGTGGACCAATTTTCGGGCATGATCGGTCGAGTCGTTTATTCCATCCAGCATAACGTATTCAAAAGTGATCCGTCGCCGGCTGTCGTTATTCAGGAAACGTCGGCAAGCGCCCAAAAGTTGGTCGATAGGATATTTACGATTCAGTGGTACCAACTGGTCGCGAATATCATCTTCCACCGCGTGTAAGGAGACCGCAAGACTGACCGGGCAATCTTTGGCCAAACGATCTATTGCCGGCACGACCCCTGCTGTGCTCAGGGTGACACGCCGACGCGATAGTCCAAACGACAGATCGTCCAGCATCAAACGTATCGCGCTGACCACTGCATCGTAGTTCAGTAGCGGCTCGCCCATACCCATCATCACCACGTTGGTAACCGGCCTNGGCCCGTATCCNGCATCAGCCAACAACCGCCCAGCTAGCCAGAGCTGACCAATAATCTCGCTGGCCTCGAGATTGCGACTGAAGCCTTGCCGGGCAGTTGCACAAAAGGTGCAATTCAGGGTGCAGCCTACCTGGGATGAGACGCACAAGGTCCCCCGATCGTCTTCGGGAATAAATACCGTTTCGATACAGTTGCCATCCTCAAGCCGAAAGAGCCACTTTCGAGTGCCATCTTCAGAGATCTGTTCACCTGCTTTTTCCGGTAATGCCAATATCGCCTTTTCAGACAAAGTCTGCCGTAACGAAAGGCCCAGGTCCGTCATCTCGGAGAAATCGGTGACGCCGCGCTGATAGACCCACTTAAGGAATTGGCGGGCATGAAACTCTTTCACGCCCAGCCCGACGAAATAATCCTGTAGCGCGGACCGATCCAGCCCGAGTAAGTTGATCTGCTGTGGCACCCGCTTTCGCCCTCAGCTCAGCCCGCTCTAGAGCACAGATCAGTGGATTCGAAGAAAAACCCTATTTCTTCCCGGGCGGTATCTGGACCATCAGACCCATGAACCGAGTTGGCTTCGAGCGATTCGGCAAAATCAGCACGTATCGTACCTGGAGCCGCTTCAACAGGGTTGGTTGCCCCCATGATTTCGCGGTTGCGCGCAATCGCGTTTTCGCCCTCAAGCACTTGCACCATCACGGGCCCAGAAGTCATGTACTCAACCAGGTCGTTGTAAAACGGCCGCTCCCGGTGGACCCCATAGAACTCCTGTGCTTGAACCCGGGTGAGGTGGATCATCCTGCTGGCGATGATCTGTAATCCGCCGGATTCAAACCGGGCATAGATTTTTCCAATGAGGTCGCGCCTGACGGCGTCTGGCTTTACGATGGAAAAGGTACGTTCAACGGCCATTCAATATCTCCGGTTCAATAGTTGGTATGTGTATCACGCGCTGAGCGCGCCAAGCCCCAGGGTTGATCACACGCTTCGCGCTTTGGGGTCTAAGGATGCCAAAAGGTGGCCGCCGTAGGTCAAATTTTAATCTGCGCTTAATGCCTCGGCAATGAGTACGTCACCATCTACTCCTGTGACCATTACCTCCAAGATCGCTCCCACAGGCGGTATCGGGCCTCTCAGGCGAACAGGCATATAGTTCTCCAGGCGACCATGATAGGTCGCGGGCCCGGAAGGTTCCGGGGCTCGTTCGACCAGCAAGTGGCCTGTGTTTAAGATCATGCCCGCCAGTGCTTCAGCGCGTAAATGCTGGCCAACCTGTCGAAGTTCAGCTGCACGCCGGCGCCGCTCATCACGTGGTACTTGCCGCGGAATCCGCGCCGCAGGTGTCCCCGGCCGGGCTGAGTACGCAAAAACGTGGGGGTACACAATGTTCGCTTTTCTGAGTATTTCGAGCGTACAGCGAAAATCAGACTCTGTCTCAGTAGGGAACCCAGCCATCACGTCAGCCCCAAGCACAAGTGATCCGATTCGTTCACGGGCCGCCTCAAGGCGCTCCATCAAAAAAACGGCGTCATAGCGCCGCTTCATACGCTTGAGGATTAAGGTGCTTCCACTTTGTAGTGACACATGAAGGTATGGGCAGAAACGATTACTTTGGGCCAAGGTACTAAGCAAGAGGTCATCAATATGGACTGGGTCGATCGAGCTCAGGCGCACTCGAAAGTCTCCCGGCAGAACGGCGATCTCCTGTAACAGACGGGTCAGCGAGGTGATTTCTTGCTGCTTATCATCCGATAAATCACTGTAACTCCCCAAATCGACCCCACACAGAACAATCTCTCGATAGCCCTGATCGACAAAGGTATGGATCTGTCGCAACACGCTCTGCCGATCAAAAGAGCGACTTTGTCCGCGGGCTCGATGAATGACGCAAAAAGTGCATGACTGGTCACACCCTTGCTGTATTTGGACAAAAGCGCGGGTACGTGACTCGTATCCGTTCAATAAAGCCGCCGGTAAACTGCTCAGCCTATCTACCCGCACCGGAACCTGGTCCGGCCGAGAATCCCTCGGCAACTCCCGGGCGGCCTGGGCAACCGCTAGTTTGTGATCATTTCCAAGCACCAGCGAGACGCCGGGGATCGTAGCGCACCCCGCGGGCTCGTTCTGGGCGTAGCAGCCGGTTACGATAACCTGAGCTGACGGATTTTGCCGCAGCACACGGCGTGTCGCCTGGCGGGTCTGGCGATCCGCTTCGGCTGTAACCGTGCACGAATTGATAACGTATAGATCGGCGGTATCACGGGAGCCAACTACCGTCCAGTGGTCTTCTGCCAACCGTTGAGCCATAACTGCGGATTCAAAGGTATTGACCTTACAGCCCAGGGTTATTACAGCCGCGCGCCCAGGAGTCGACCGGGTCGGAGCTCTTGCGAAATCCGAAACGACCATAGTCGATTCGCGAGGAGCCCTCTCGAGAGCTGATCCCACTTAGCTCGATTTCACAGTGAAACTTTCGCCGCAGCCGCATTCATCGACCACGTTGGGGTTGTTGAAATGAAACGCAGCAGATAGGCCATCGGCAGCAAAGTCAATTTCCGTCCCGTCCAGATACGCCACGTTGCTATCGTCCACAATGACTTTGATACCGCGGCTGGTAAAAACTTTATCGGTGGCACCGACTTCGTCGGCGTAGTCCACCACATAGGCAAGCCCCGAACAGCCCGTGGTCTTGATTCCCAGACGCAGGCCCTCGCCTCGGCCCCGCGACTGAAGATGTGTGCGCACGCGCTCTGCGGCGGCGTCGGTAAGTGTAATTGCCATAATATTCGCTCGAAAAGGTCCTTTTTATCCGTGCGCCTTTTCCATAGGTTGGCAGCGGATTTTCCTGGGCGATTTTACCATGTTCAACCCAATCTCACTACCGCTCACCGCTAGCTTCGCCCTTTTCGATCGTATGTTCAATTGAGGTCAGAACACCTCTGATAATGTTGATGTCCGCTTGGGAGCACACTCCCTGCCGCAAGAGTCGACGCATTTTTCGAAGCAGCCGCGTACGAGGACCCACTAGGAACCCTGTGCGATGACCGACCCGCTCCAGGTGTTCCATCAGGCGTTCGAACTCCGAGACCGTCATTGGAACGGTTCCTTTCAATCGAGGATCGATTTCACACCCATTATCCTCACTGGGCGCATGGGAATATGACTGCCGACGGACCTCATAGATCAAAATGGCGACTGCGGTCGCAACATTGAGTGAAGGGAAGTCATCTTCTACCCCAACCCGTACATGGGAATGACACAGATCGAGGTGTTCATTTGTCAATCCTGCGGCCTCCTGGCCAAATACCAATGCGGTTGACCCATGTCGAGAGGCTTCAATTAACCGAGATGCTGCGTTTTGCGGCTCAAGCAAAGGCGAGCCAACCGTCCGNCGGCGCGCTGTAGCACCGATAACAAAACTACAACCAGCTGTCGCCTCCTCAAGGGTATCGCAAACGGTTGCCTGTTCAAGAATATGCTCGGCACCTGCTGCGCGCGCCGTCGCGTCCTGGGCGGGAAAAACCCGGGGCCTCACCAGTCGCAGGTCTGCAAGGCCGAGATTAGCCATTACCCGTGCTGCTGCCCCAATATTTCCGGGATGGGTTGTCTCAACCATCACGATCCTTAGGTTTTCTATCAAATTTGTGCTCCTAGGCGGCAAGCCGAATATCCGACACGCCAGCGCCTACCATACGTTAGAATTCGCGCCACGATTTCGTCCCGACCCGAGTTTCGCTCCAATTGCCGCGCTTGGTGACTTTGCGGTTACCCGCACATTGTGAGACGGACACGGGATCCACTTGTCACACTTCCGGAGGATTTGCATCGACCATGCATCCGATGCTGTATACCGCGGTCCGCGCCGTGCGCGAGGCCGGACGGGTCATTTTAATGTACCTGGACCAACTCGACCGGCTCGAAGTCAGTTCCAAGGGCCGTAACGATTTTGTCAGCCAGGCTGATATTGAAGCCGAACGGGCGATTCTCGAAATTCTAACCAAAGCCTACCCTGACCACGGAATACTGGCCGAAGAGAGCGGCGCTCAGGAAGGGGGTGATTACACTTGGGTGATTGACCCCCTCGATGGTACAACCAATTTTCTCCACGGGTTTCCAGTATTTGGTATATCGGTGGGAGTTACCCGAAAAAACATTATCGAACACGGGGTTGTGTACGATCCACTACGGGACGAGATGTTCACCGCTAGCCGAGGGGACGGCGCTCAACTGAACGGCAGACGAATCCGGGTGAGCAGCACCCGGCACCTTGAGCCAGCCCTTCTAGGTACCGGATTTCCATTTCGCGAACTCAAAGTTATCGAGCCGTGGATGCGCACCTTCGAGGCCTTACTGCCGAAAACGGCAGGAATCCGCCGAACGGGTGCCGCTTCGATTGATCTTGCTTATGTTGCCTCCGGTCGACTGGACGGATTCTGGGAATTTGGACTCAAACCCTGGGACATTGCAGCAGGTGCGCTCCTGATCCGTGAGGCCGGAGGTTTAGTTGCGGATTTTTCCGGTGGCCAGGATTTCCTCGCTAACGGCAACGTGGTGGCTGCCAACACTCATCTTTTCGAGGCATTACGTAAAATTGTTGCCCAAAGGGCGTCCTGATATTTACCTCAACCTCTAGATTCCATAGAATCTGTGCCAGACCATTTCGATTCAAGCGACCCGGAGAAGATAAATGACATACGTAGTTGGCGATTCGTGCATCCGTTGTAAACTTACCGACTGTGTTGAAGTCTGCCCCGTGGATTGCTTTCACGAAGGCCCTAACTTTCTGGTGATTGATCCCGAAGAATGCATAGACTGCAGCCTGTGCGAACCGGAGTGCCCGGTGAATGCGATCTTTGCTGAAGAAGATCTTCCGGATGACCAGCAGGAATTCATGGCCCTCAATGCCGAACTCTCCCAGAAATGGCCAGTAATCACCGAAATGAAACCTGCGCCTGAGGACGCCGACGACTGGAAGGAAATTAGCGGAAAACTAGACCACCTGCAGCGCTAACCTGCCTATAGGGCGNAAGTTATCCACGCATCTTCGCNCTNAACCGAAAGCGCCTCCCCAGCGAAACAGTAATTGCAGACAAAGGTTGGCGCCAAGCCCCGCGACAACATCGTCTGCGACAATTCCAAAACCACCTCCCAGGCGTTGGTCAATCGTTGAAATCGGGGGTGGCTTGGAGATATCCAATAACCGGAATAAAACAAACCCGGTCAATAGCGCCGGTACCGATGGGGGCACCAGTGCCAGTGTTACCAGAATGCCCGCGATCTCGTCAATGACAATGCGGGGATCATCATGAATCCCGAGTAAATTCGCCGTACGCCCCGACACCCAGATAGCGATGATCACAACCAGGGTCATGATCACTAGGTAAAGCGCGGGCCCGGCATGCCACAAAAACCAGACCAGGACGAGCCCCGGTAGCGTACCGACNGTACCTGGCGCCCATGGGCTGCGACCAGTACCAAAACCTTGCCCGATCAGGCAGATTAAACGTTCAAACACCGAAAGGGTTCTTGCCACTGCGCCTTACCTGCTCCAGGTGTGTCGGTAGCCCGGCACCAGTTCAGGTTCAGTCAGAATCCTGCCGTTGTAACGCACATGACAAGCCCCGCTGGGAGTCACCTCACCGATACAGGTCAACGGGAGAGTAAGCTCTTCTTCAAGAACGCTAACCGAGCCTCGCCTCGCCGTGGGCACGGTAAAACAGAGTTCATAATCATCCCCACCCCCCAACGCTAACTCCAAAGCACGGCGATGGCCAAGGTCGCGCTCAGCCTGAGGGTAAAGCGGAATGCGGGTGGCATCGATGTCCGCACCCAAATTAGCGCTCGCATGAAGAACATGACCAAGATCGCTCAACAAGCCGTCAGAAATATCGATAGCGCTGTGTGCCAGCCCGACGAGTGCGACTCCGAGGTCAAGCCTGGGTTGCGGATACCACAAGGCGTCCAGTAGCGCGTCTTCTAAGCGCATATCATCGCGTTCGAGTGCAGCGGCCGCACCGCCCAGGAGGCCGCTCACATATATACTGTCTCCTGGCTGTGCCCCATTGCGACGTAGCGCCGCCCCTGTGTTTACCCGGCCGCCCACAGTCATTGTTACCGACAGCGGTCCACGGGTGGTGTCGCCCCCCACCAGCGCGACATCGTAGCGACCGGCCAGAGCGAGCAGTGAAGCCGCAAACTGCTCTATCCAAGATTCATCAAACGACGGTAAAGTAAGATTAAGTGTCGCCCATTCAGCGCTTGCGCCCATGGCTGCGATGTCACTAAGATTAACCGCCAGCGCCCGGTGTCCTATTGATGCGGCTGAGTGCTCTTTATGAAAATGAGTGCCACAAACCAGCGTATCGGTAACGACAACACTTTCGGTGCCCGGGGTATGAGCGAGCACTGCGCCATCATCGCCGATGCCAAGTGTGACCCCTTTCCGCCCGGCCTGAGGTTGATCGAAATACCGAGCCACCAGTTCAAATTCATCCATTAACCCGGCGGCTCATCATCACCATTGCTTTCGGCGCTTTTCGCAAGCTGGTGCAAAACGCTATTGACAAAACGATAGCCCTGTTCAGCGCCGAATACATGGGCAACCTGCACAGCTTCATTAATAGCAACCTTCTTGGGCACGTCAGGGCGAAAGAGAATCTCGTACGCGCCCACCAGCACGATAGCCCGTTCTACCGGATCCAATTTCTCGGACGCTCTTTCCGAAAAAACCTCTAAGCGCCGCTCCAGTTCATCCTGGTAATGAGGCACTTGCGTAATCAGGTGACGAAAGTAATCCAGGTCAACGCTGGCGAAAGTCTCGTCGCTGATAAACTTCGACTCGATATCACCTGGGGCCTGACCGGTCACCAGCCATTGGTACAGGGCTTGGGTCGCGTTGCGCCGGGCCAAATGACGTGGAGAGACGGGCACGTCAGGCAGGCCCCGAATCGCTGATGTATTCCACCACTTCGAGTCCGAAACCAGACAATGCATGGGTGCGCAATGGAGTACCCAGCACCCGCACCTTTCCTACTCCTAAATCGGCGAGAATTTGGCTTCCCGCGCCGAGCATCCGCAATTCACGCTCCTTGCCATCACTGTCAGCCTCACCGCGCAAGCGCCGGTCGAGTTGTGTCGCGTCTTCCGAGTATTCCAAAAGCACGAGTACGCCGGCCGGCTCCTTTGAGATTCGCGCTAATGCCGCATCTACGCTCCAGCGTTGGCTATTACGCGCCTGCGCCAACATGTCGAAAGCACCGCGGTGGGCATTCACCCGAACCACCGTCGGTTCGTCAGATTTGATCGAACCATGGATCAGTGCCATATGCACCTGCTTGAGTTCACCGTCTTCGTAGATCACCGCGCGAAAGTCCCCGTGTCGGGTATTGATCAGGTTTTCAGAGACCCTCCATACCGTCGGCTCTGCTCGCATCCGGTAACGGATGAGGTCTGCAATGGTTCCAATTTTGAGCCCATGTACCTGTCCAAACTCCAGAAGATCGGGCAATCGCGCCATACTGCCATCGGGGTTCAGAATCTCGCAAATAACACTGGCGGGCTCCAGCCCGGCAAGTCGGGCCAGATCCACCCCGGCCTCGGTATGCCCAGCACGGGTCAACACCCCGCCTGGCTGCGCCATAATCGGAAAGACATGTCCTGGGCTCACAATATCGGCAGCCGACGCGTTCTCGCTGACGGCAGTGCGGATCGTATGCGCGCGGTCCGCTGCCGAAATGCCGGTAGTTACTCCGGATGCTGCTTCGATTGAGACAGTGAAATTGGTTGAGTAACGAGCATTATTATCATTGACCATTAACGGCAGTTTTAAATCACGACAGCGATCCTCAGAGAGGGTCAGGCAGATCAGTCCACGGCCTTGTCCCGCCATAAAGTTGATATGCTCCGCGGTAACGAATCCCGCCGCGACAATCAGATCACCTTCATTCTCCCGATCCTCATCGTCGACCAGGATCACCATCTGGCCTTGAAGGTAATCGCGCAGGATATCTTCGATTGGACTAACTGTGCCGGGCAACTTTTCGGTACTCATCGGATGAACCTGGTCTGGTTTTTAAAAGGTGCGACAATAGTTGGGCGCATCACAGTCCATTCTGACTCAATCATCACATTCTTGTAGTCGTTTAAGGTAACGTGCTACAAGGTCCACCTCAATATGAACCAAGTGATCGATCTGCAATTCTCCCAGATGGTCGCTGTAAGAGTATGGGGCACCAAATTTAACTCGAACTCGACAGCAGAGCTGCTGTCATCAACCCGGTTCACGGTCAGGCTGACGCCATCAACCGTCACCGACCCTTTTTCGGCGATAAGCGGGGCGAGCGCGCGCGGTGCTCTAAACCGCATCCGTGTAGAGCGTCCTGCGGGCTCTTTGGCGACAAGCGTGCCCAAGCCGTCGACGTGCCCGCTCACCAGATGTCCGCCAAAACGATCTCCAACACTCATTGCAAGCTCAAGATTTACCCGACTCCCTTCAGACAGCTTGCCCAGATGGGTCCGCGACAGAGTCTCTCGCGATACATCAAAAGCCAAACAGTGANCTGAAAGTCGAGCAACGGTTAAACAGACTCCACTGACCGACACNCTNTCTCCAATCGAAATATTTTCGCCGATCAGGCCCTCAAGTCCCAACTCTATCGTCANCTCGCCATCGCAGGTAGACACCGCACAGACACGAGCAACACTTTGAACGATTCCCGTAAACATATTCAATGCGAGCTATGGGGCCGGTATACCAAACGCAGGTCGCGGCCGATCTGGCAAACATCGCTAAGTTCGAAACGCAATCTATCGTCTATGGATCCAATTGCGGGCATGACAAACATACCGCGGCCGCCCGAGCCCAACACATCAGGCGACTGGTAGACCCACACTTCATCAACCAAGCCCCCTGACACAAAAGCGCCGGCCACCGCTGCGCCTGCTTCGATCAATACTTCGTTGCAGTGGCGAGCGGCCAACAGATCCAGTAGTTGGTCAAGATCTACTTGCCCGTCAGAGCCGCGTAGGCAAACCCGCTCAGTGCGCTGATCGAACTCACTTGCTGTTTGATTTTCATCGGAACCGGCGATCAGTACCGGACCAGCGACAGAAAATAGTCGTGCCCCAGGGTCTATCTGGCTACGACCAACCAGCACTACCCGCAATGGTTGTACCACAGGCTCGTCAAGGCGCGCATTGAGTCGTGGATTGTCAGCGCGAACGGTTCCAATACCGCTCACCAGGGCGCAACTTCGGGCGCGAAGACGATGGACATCATTACGCGCCTCCTCACTGGTAATCCACTGGCTGCTGCCGTCACAGGCCGCAGTGCGCCCGTCCATCGTTGCTGCGACCTTGAGCCGGACCAAAGGTCGTCCCACCTCCATCCGGCGGCAGAATCCGGAATTAAGTTCCCGGACGCCTAACTCGTCATCAGCGAGAATCACCTCGATCCCCGCTTGTTCCAACATCCGATGCCCCCGCCCGGCGACCTTGGGATTGGGGTCACCCATGGCTGAAACCACCCGCTGAACCCCGGCGTCGATCAGCGCCTGTGCACACGGTCCAGTTCGCCCCTGGTGAGCACAAGGTTCAAGACTGACAAACACCTCCGCGCCTCGAGCCCGCGCGCCAGCGTTACGTAAAGCATGAATCTCGGCATGGGGTTCACCCGCTTTTTCATGCCAGCCCTCACCGACAATCGTGTGATCCTGGACAATCACACAGCCGACCCGAGGGTTCGGTTTTGTCGTGTAAAGTCCTTTGCGTGCAAGCGCAACTGCCTGACTCATCAGATCACGGTCGCGGCCCGTTAGCCGGGTTGGAGTTATCACTTTTCTTCTGCAGCCTTTTCAATCAACAGTGACAACTGAGCTACATTGGAACCCGTCCGCTTCTCCCGACGCAGCCGGTCCACTTCTTTACTGAATGCAGAAACATCCTCGAAACTCCGATAGACCGACGCGTAACGCACGTAGGCAATCTCATCTGCGCGTTGCAGTCGATCCATCATGGCCTGTCCTATCAAGGCGGATCGCACCTCCGGCTCACCGCTCAACTGCATCTGGCGGCTGACGGAATTAATCAATTCCTCTACTTTATCCGACCCAACAGGGCGCTTCTCGAGTGCTCGTAACAGGCCTCGGCGAAGTTTTTCCTCGTCCCAGGGCTCACGACGGCCATCGCTTTTAATAACCCGAGGCTGCTCAAGCTCAAAACGTTCAAAAGTGGTAAAACGATGACTGCAGGCTTGGCACTCCCGCCGGCGGCGGACCGTAGCGCCCGCATTGCTAATCCGCGAGTCGACTACCCGGGTATCCTCGTTGGAGCAAGCAGGGCAACGCATAAGAAAAAGGCCGGCAGCGGCGACTCACTTAAGGTAAGGGGTCGCCTTCAACGCCTTCCTTCGGTACGGGAAGCATGTCCTCACGGGATATGCCGAGCATCAACACCGCAGGACTGGCCACAAAGATTGAAGAATAGGTCCCGATAATCACCCCGACTAACAACGCAGATGCGAATCCTTTGATGATTTCCCCGCCGGCCAGCAACAATGTCAGCACCACCAGCAGGGTTGTAACTGAAGTGAGAACCGTGCGTGGGAGTGTTTGGTTGACTGAGTTATTCATGATTGCAACGACACTGCCTTTACGCATTTTCCGGAAATTATCGCGAACGCGATCAAAAACAACGATCGTATCATTCAGCGAGTAACCGATTACCGCCAACACCGCGGCCAGTACGGGTAACGAGAACTCGAGTGCGAGCACCGAGAAAACACCTAACGTAATAAGGACATCATGGACCAAAGCAACAACAGCGCCAATGGCAAAACGCCACTCAAAGCGTATCGCCACATAGATCAGTATGCCGATCAGCGCATACAGCATTGCCAGACCGCCTTTTTCAGTCAGCTCACCGCCAACCTGCGGGCCCACAAACTCTACTCTGCGCATCTGCACCGTGCAGTCGCCAACCAGCACGCCGTCCGTGGAACGACACTGTTGAAGGCCCCCTTCGGGACTCTCAGCGAGCACTTCACCAATTGGCCCGCGCAAAGCTTGCACTACGGCAGTACTGCGCTCGGCAGATGCTTGCCCGGCGACAACAGGCAGGCGAATCAGAATATCTTTTGAGGTGCCAAAATACTGGACGATCGCACTGTCAATGCCCGCCTCGGCCAATACAGAACGCACCTTGACCGGATCAACAGCCTCGGCATAAGAGACCTCTACCAGTGTTCCACCGGTGAAATCGATTCCGAAATTCAGACCCCGGATTCCCAGAGAGCCTGCGCTGATAGCGAGCAACACCAAAGAAACAATCAGGGCTGAGCGCCGCCTACCCAGAAAATCGAAATCGGTGACTTTTTCAAAAAAACGCATATCCGTCTCAGATCGCCAGGTCTTTCAGGCGCCGGCCGCCAAAAAAGAAGTTAACCAAAGCCCTTGTTAGGACGATAGCAGTAAACATCGACGTCAGAATACCGATGCTAAGAGTGACCGCGAATCCCTTAATTGGTCCGGTGCCAAAATTAAAGAGCACAATGGCTGCAATCAATGTCGTGAGATTGGCNTCAACGATGGTTGAAAGTGCCCGCTCGTAACCGGTGTGAATGCTCGCCTGCGGTGTATTTCCGTTGCGAAGTTCTTCGCGAATACGCTCAAAAATGAGCACGTTAGCATCCACTGCCATACCTACCGTCAACACAATGCCAGCGACGCCCGGCAGCGTTAAAGTCGCCTGCAGTAAAGACAGAACGGCGACGATCATTACCAGATTAAGCGCTAATGCCACGTTGGCAAAGAGGCCGAAAACCCGGTAGTAGATCGCCATAAATACTAGAACCAGAGCAAACCCAATAATCACGGACTGAAATCCTTGATCAATATTGGCCTGGCCCAGGCTCGGGCCCACGGTCCGCTCTTCAATAATCTCTACAGGTGCCGCGAGCGAACCGGCTCGCAGCATCAAGGAAAGATCGCGCGCCTCATCGACGCTATCGAGGCCTTCGATCTGGAAACGCTTTCCGAGCTGGTCCCGAATAACCGGGGCCGTAATCACTTCTTCAATGCGTTGCTTGACTCGGATCGTCCGACCGTCGGCACCTTTCACCGACATGCCATTCACATCGGTTTTGATCGTGGACTTGCTCTCAATGTAAAGCACAGCCATGCGCTTGCCGATATTCTTGCCGGTTATTTTCTGATTGATTCGAGCGCCGATCGCATCCAAGGTGATGCTGACGATTGCCCCTCCGCTTTGGGTATCGATGCTCGCGGCAGCATCCACAATGTTTTCACCGGAGTAGATCACCCGCTTTTTGAGCAAAATAGGCCGGCCATCCCGAAAGCGGAAAATCTTAGAACCTGGGGCCACTTTGCCGCTCAGGGCGGCATCAAGACTATGCTCTTCATCGACCATCATCATCTCGAGCGTCGCGGTGCGCCCAAGAATCCGTTTGGCGCGAGCTGTGTCCTGGACTCCCGGCAACTGCACGACGATACGACGATCGCCCTGGCGCTGAATAACAGGCTCGGCAACCCCCAACTGGTCGACCCGATTGCGCAGCGCCGTGATGTTCTGTTCGAGTGCGAACTGGGATAACTCCTCTACCTCGTTGTCAGACAGGCGCACACGCAGTGCGCCATCCGCGCTGCCCTTTGCATCCGCAATAACTAAACCGGGCAATGTTTGTCTGATTTCGTCCACGGCATCTGCTAGCACCGCTGGGTCACGCAGTACCACCGTGATACCGCCAGAGCCATCCCGACCGATCTTCTGGTAGCGAATTTTGGCCTCACGCAACGTTGAACGAAGATCGGCAACATAACGATCTTCGGCCCGTCGCACGGCACTTTGCATATCGACTTCCAATAGGAAATGCACACCGCCGCGCAAGTCCAGGCCGAGGTACATTGGCAATGCGCCAACCTGCGACAACCAGTCAGGCGCAGCCGGTAACAGCGTTAAAGCAACGGTAGTGCCACTGGCAAGGCGTAACTCCAACAGGTCCCGCGCCTGCAACTGGGCGTCGGTGGTCGCAAACCGAACTCGTATTCCNCGNTCATCCAGAACTGCTGACTTGTACTTAACCTCAGATGACTCCAGGACTTTTTGCACCTGGCCTAACTCCGCCGTTCCCAAGCGTGCGCCGCGTGCACCGCGCAATTGAACACCCGGATCATCGCCGAACAGGTTGGGAAGAGCATAGAATGCCCCGGGCACGATCACCACTGCGATGATCAGCCACTTCCACCACGGAGTGTGGTTTCGCATTGGGTTAGTAAGTGCCCTTCGGCATCACTTGAGCGACCGACTGGCGCTGAACTTTGGCATTCAGACCGCTGGCGATCTCCAGAGTGATAAAATTATCATCGAGGTCTGTCACTTTTCCCAAAAGCCCGCCATTGGTCACAATTTCTTCGCCCTTTTTGAGCGCTATGACCATCTCCTTGTGCTGTTTGGCTCTTTTTTGCTGCGGACGTATCAGTAGGAAGTAGAACAGAATAAAGATTACCACCAGTGGCAACAGGCTGAACAAGCCGCCGCCCGCGTCTCCCCCCGCTTGCGCCCAAGCGTCTGATATCAGGAAGTTCATTGTTTTACCTCGTATAGGCCTGGAAAAGCGCGCGATTATGCCATATCACGGCGTTCACCGGCATAGTTCGCCATGAACTCGCGTGTAAAAGCCATAAGCCGACCACAGCTGATGGACTCGCGGATATCCGCCATTAACTCCTCAAAAAAGGTCAGATTGTGCAAAGTGCAAAGGCGAGCACCCAAAAGCTCTCGGGTGACGTACAAATGCCGAAGATAAGCTCGGCTGAAACGCTCGCATGCGGGGCAGGAGCAACCAGCCTCGATCGGCCGGGTATCGTCTCTGTAGGTAGTGTTTTTCAGCCGCACAATGCCTGTGCGGGTATACAGCCAACCATTGCGTGCGTTGCGGGTTGGTAAAACGCAGTCGAACATGTCAATTCCTGCGCCTACGCCGGCCAGCAGGTCTTCTGGCTTGCCAACGCCCATCAGGTAGCGCGGTTTTTGCGACGGCATACGCGGGGCCACTGACTTAAGTATTCGTAGCATGTCTGCTTTGGGCTCACCCACTGAAAGTCCTCCCAGGGCATACCCCTCAAAACCGACAGTTTCAAGGGCCTCCAGTGACTCAAGACGCAGATCTTCGTACATTCCTCCCTGCGCTATACCAAAAAGCGCCTGATCAGGGGCAAGCGGCGCATCCCGGCATCTGCTGGCCCAGCGCATTGATAACTCCATAGATTCGCGTGCCTGCGCAACTGAAGCAGGATAGGTTGTACATTCATCAAAACACATCACCACCTCAGAACCCAGGGACCTTTGCACAGCAATGGATTCTTCGGGCCCGAGGAATACCGACGAACCATCGATCGGTGATTTAAAACGCACGCCCTTCTCCGAGATATGCCTCTTGTCGGCCAGACTCCATACTTGGAAGCCGCCGGAGTCCGTCAGGATAGGGCCGTCCCAACCCATAAAATCGTGCAATGTCCCATGGGCTTGTATCACATCGGTCCCGGGGCGCAGCATTAGATGAAACGTATTTCCCAGAATGATCTGGGCCCCGCTGTCACGAACCTCCCCCGGCGCAACCGTTCGCACCGACCCCAAAGTGCCCACCGGCATAAACGCTGGGGTATCTACACTACCGCGCCCAAAGGTCAAGCGCCCACGACGGGCCTCGCCGTCGGTATCCATAATCGAAAATTTCATCATTTCGAGACCTTTTCCTCCAGCAACATGGCATCGCCATAACTGAAAAACCGGTAGCGTTCAAAGATTGCCTGCTTGTAAGCGGTTCGGATTCTCCCACACCCTGAAAAAGCACTGACCAGCACCAGTAATGTCGAGCGAGGCAAATGAAAGTTGGTGATTATCATGTCCGCCACCCGGAACGAAAATCCCGGCCTGATAAAAAGCGATGTTTCCCCGGAGCAGGCTCGTAAGGCCCCCTGTTGGGCCGCGCTTTCCAGCGCTCGAACCACTGTAGTGCCAACCGCGACCACACGTCCGGCGCGTTTTCGTGTCTTACTCACGGCATCAACTAACTCTTTACTAATTACAAAACGCTCCGAATGCATCTGATGCTCAGCGAGGGTTTCAACTTGCACGGGCTGAAATGTCCCTGCACCAATGTGCAGGGTCAAATAGGCGATGTCTACGCCTTTGTCTTTTAGAGCGCTCAGCAAGGCTCGGTCGAAGTGCAGGCCGGCTGTGGGTGCAGCCACCGCGCCCGGTACGCGAGCGTACACCGTCTGATAGCGTTCAACGTCTTTATCTTCTGCTTCACGGCTAACATACGGCGGCAGGGGTACCGTCCCCTCATCGTCCAGCAAAGCGGCCAGGCTGGCGCCGTCAACCCGCTTGATTATAAAAAATTGCCCTTGCCGACCGACCACTTTCAACTCGACGCCACCAATGGTTCGCAGCAGCGTACCCGCACGTGGTGTTTTACTGGCTCGAAGTTGCACCACTGCCGTTCCTTTGTCAGTGAGGCGCTCTATCAGAACTTCAACACGCCCGCCAGTTTGAGCCTTTTGCGCGAACAATCTCGCTGCAAGCACTCGCGTATCGTTGACCACCAAAAGATCTCCCGGACGCAAACGATCGACAAGATTGCCAAAATGTGTGCTGATGAGGGACCCACCCTTGGGTGGCAAAATGAGCAGACGGGAATCGCTGCGGCGTCGGGTCGGCGTCTGGGCAATGAGTTGCGAGGGCAACTCATAATCAAATTCACTTATCTGAATCATAAATAGCGTATCCAAAGACCAGAAAGTCACAACACCCTGGCCACCACGCAAGGTGATGGACTGCGTCAGACATGGCCGCAACCGCAGCCCGGGTCTTGGGTATTTAGTTTACCGCGGCAAGGTTTTGGTCAACACCACCGACGCTCTTGCCTGGCGAGCCGGTATCTGCCAGTACCGCTCCAGCAGTACGCTCTTTTTGCTGTTGTCCAGCAATCGATAACCGTTGGCCTGGTAAAAACCGATCGCCCAGGTCGCTTGAGCCCAGGTGCCAACGAGAATCTGCGCCTTCGAATAACGTTCAACTTCTGCCAGCAACGCGCATCCAATGCCTTGCCCCTGCCACGAGCGACGAACATAAGAATGGCGAATCAGGTCTACTCCGTCGCGATGCTGTAGGCCCATAACGCCAACCAGCGCGCTTCGGACCGAAAGGCCCCAAAAAAGCACTCCATCAGCGATCTCAGCCTCAAGTTCGGCGTCGGACATGTAAGGGCTCTTCCAGCAATCGGCTGGAATAACTCCGTGGTATGCCTTGGACGCGTCGTTGATCGCCAAACCGATCGCATGATGCTCCGATGTTGAACACATCTGAATATTCCAACTCATCGATGTGACCTCCTGGCGCTAATACTATCCGTTGTTGGATCGGGGAGTAGGCCTTATCCGTCGGCCTACCCTGCAAACCTGCTGAACCGATGTCACTGGGTTGACAATGATGGTTGGTCGACTTACTATGTTTGCACTACAAACCGGTTTGTGTTGAAAATTATCATGACCCAAGATGAACTGAGCGTTCGCAAGGCGATCGCCGATGTCGAATTGATTCGTCGCGTACTCGACCAGGCGGATCACAAAACCGCCAAAGCCGGGCTTTTTGGTGTCACCCTCACCGCCAACATCGTGCTGCAAGGGCTTGCTTTGACCAGCGCGATTCTCCTCGTAGCGATCGAACTATTCAGTGGTGGCGCCCTGACCCATCTACTGATGCTGGGGGGCCAGTCTCCCGAGTTGCGCCTGGTCGGCATAGGGATAATTGCCAGCATCCTAGCGGGATTGGTCATCCTTTTGTATTTCGTAATCTGGCGAGCGGCTCAACACAGCGGCGAGGAATTCAACTCTTATGTCGTGCGAAATTTTCGCTACGCACGCCTGCTTTCCTACTTGTCCGATCTTATGATGAAGTTCGGAGCGATAGCCTTGGTAATGCTCGCCGGCCACCCCGAATGGATCGCCCCGTTACTGCTGGCTTTTACCGGTGATTATCTGGTCCAAGGAAGACTTTTCACCTTGCCGACCCGCATGGCAGTAATTCTTGGCGCAATCTGCATTGGCGCTGGCTTTTTCCAATTTATTGCGGGCCTTGAGCAACTGCTGGTGCCCCTGATCGTTTTTAGCGTAATAGCCTGTGTTTCAACCGGGAGGCTAATTCGACTGCGCCGTCAGCAAAGCCACGAAGCCACCTGAGCTTGGCGTTGTCATGGCCGCAAATGAACTCATTAATGTTCACCCGTCTCTGTTTGACCGAGTCCGGCTCGGAATCATGGCGCATTTGTCCCTGACAAAAAAAGCGGTGGACTTCAACACCCTACTGACTGAACTGGAACTGACCCGTGGGAACCTTTCAACACACATGAAAAAACTTGAAGACGACGGCCTGGTACGGATCGACAAAACGTTTGTCGATCGAAAAACCCGTACCACCTACCTGTGTACTGGCAAGGGGCGAAAAGAGGTTCAGTCTTATCTGGCCGCTGTNGAAGCGGTTCTGAGGTCCTCCCTTTGAAGTTGCAATCAATTTTAAGCGTCNTATTTTGTTTAGATAACCAGGATTATCGCTCCGGGGAATGGGTTAGCGGTGTACGGTGGCATCGATACGGCAAGGGCGACTCCCGGAGCACTCCTCCAAGCCTCTGGCCGATCCACCGTTTTTCACTTCGGTTGCCGGTTCCTCTTATCAGCGCCGCGCCTTCAGAGGCGCACGCCCAAGTACCAAGCGGTGGCTTTTTTTGCAACCAGCCGGTCCCCAGAAAGTCTTAAGCGGTGTGCGACGGCATCGTCACGATGGAAGAACATTCTCACTATCTCCTCCTTGCGTCTTCCATCGAACCGTCGTGTCTATCTCTTAGAACCCCTGAGTGACAACGACTCACCCCGGGGTTCAGAACTCAACTTGGTGCTTTGTAGGTTTCCAGCACCGTTTTCGCCTTTGCCATCCCTGCCACTGCGGTCGACATTTCCAGTAGCTTGGTAGTTCGGCCTCCGGTAATCGCGCCAGCTGCGGTTACTGCAAAAGCCACCCCAGCCATCGACTCATCATCGGGCATATCGGCAATCACGACGATATCATCTTGACCAAACGCCATCCAGGCGCCCACCATGGTGCCGCCATTGGCCTCAATTGCGACTTTTGCCGCACCCGATCGGTCCTGTGGATTATTGACCAGTGTCTTGATGGCCTCAGCTGAATACGAGGCCTGATACATATATAAAGGCATAACGCTCTCCCTTTGTGCTAGTTAAAACCGGGCACAGCGCCCGGTCGCTCCGCCGGAGGAGACAACTATAACGCAGCCCTATTGCGAGGCTCGCTGGCGCAATCGAGCCAAAACGATCCCAGACCTGCTATGTCCAGTGGCTCAGGGGAGTCACCATGAGCACTCTGGCGCACGGTATCGGCTAGATGCGATCCCGGGCCCTTGGCGAAACCTATATAGCTATGCCCAGACCCCGTTCGAACAGCAGTTGTTCGCGAATTGATTTGCTTTTGGCGAGCGGAACTCCGGACAATGAATTACGTTAAGAATGTTATCCCAACTCAACCGGTCGTAACGTATCGCTTGACGCCATAGCGCACAGGGGCCAGCGAAAGTTTTAAAACTCCCAACTCGCGCGCAAACTGATGCGACTTAATCTTTTTCTGAATCGATCGATGTCATGATGCGTTCGCTGTAACGGTCCCCAGCAACCGTGCCTTCGTTGATCAATTCATCCAAGGCCGATACGGTCGCCGAATCGAGCTGGATGTCTCCGGCTCCGGCGTTGTCTTGCATGTGATCCATACTTCGGGTTCCGGGAATCGGAATCATTGCCCCGTCAGCACGGGCGAGAATCCAGGCGAGCGCGAGTTGGGCCATGCTGCAGCCCTGCTCCTGTGCGATATCCTTGAACGGTGCCAACAACTTGACATTCCGGGCGAAATTTTCTGGCTCGAAGCGGGGCCTGGCGATGGTGGCTCGTATATCGTCATCAGGCAGGTTGGTGATATCCTGGGATTCCCCGGTGAGAAACGACCGGGCCAGCGGCGAGAAAGGCACGAAGACCACGCCAAGTTCCTTGCAGGCAGCGAGGATTTGTCGCTCTGGCGTCCTTGCCCACAGTGAATACTCCGATTGCAGCGCGGTGATCGGGTGTACCGCATGCGCTCTGCGCAGGCTTGCAGTCGAAACTTCTGACAAGCCAATGGTCTTTATCTTGCCTTCTAAGACCAGTTCCGACAGTGTGCCGACACTTTCTTCCACCGGCACACTAGGGTCAATCCGATGTAAGTAGTACAAATCGATGACGTCTGTTTGAAGACGGCGTAGGCTATCTTCACAGGTTTTGCGCAAGACTTCCGGGCGACTATCGGTCTGGGTACGGCCGTTCGCTCCCTTAAAGATTCCGCACTTGCTGGCAAGCGTAAACTCCTCACGCCGGTGTGAAAGGGTGCGGCCAATCAGCTCTTCGCTGTGCCCCATGCCATACATGGCAGCGGTATCAAAAAAAGTGTAGCCGGCATCCAGTGCACCCAACATAAGCCTCTCAGACTCACGATCATCTGCCGGGCCATACCCCGCCGAAATATTCATACAACCCATGCCGATCGCAGACACCTCGAAAGGGCCAATTTTCCTACTGTGCATATTCTTTCACCTAAAATTAAATCGCCACGGTACTCGACGGGCCAGATGTACCATTGTTTAAACTCGTGCTACAGCGCCAGGTCGATCGAGGCCAAGGGGCCTGATAACGTCTGTATGTATATCGGCCGGTTGCCCAGCTAGCTGAGCATCACCCCACTTTGGAGCACTACGCCGAAGGGATCGCCGTCTCCTGCACTATGATATCAGGAGCATCGCCGTGGGGCGATTGGATGAGCCGATCCCTATCACCGCCCCGATAGAGGCGGCCGTTCTTTCATGGTCATCAGTCCACAATCACCTCGGCCTATACGCCCCTTGGACAACTAGCCCCGACTGCACAACACAGGGCTGCTTGCCATAACTGTGATGCAAATGGACGGTGCGGCTGGATTCGTCCACTCAAATCCGGTCGGCTTTTTGGTGGAACTCCAATTGTCGCACCCATCGAATACGGCTACATTATCTGATGGGTGGCCCTGGGGAGGCCCGCATCGGTACAAATCGGCCACCCAGACACCATTGACCGAACTCGCACCGTGTGCTGGTATGCCGCTTGTTAGTTTCGCGCACTGGAATCAAAACGATACATTAGATTTAGAGATGCACAGCCGGTTCAACAACCCGTATATTAAATCTAGCGTTTCATTTCGATCTAAAAAATGGAAAGTTCAAATGTCCCTAACAGGATGATAGCCAGTGGACGAATTTGATTTTATTATTATTGGTGCAGGCTCAGCGGGCTGCGTACTTGCAGATAAATTGACCGCAGGCGGAAAACACCGTGTGTTAGTACTTGAAGCCGGACCCAATGACAACCGTTTCTGGATTAACACGCCGATCGGCTATGGCATTACCTATAACGATGCTTCGATCAATTGGAACTATTTCTGTGAGCCTGAGAAGACTCTTGGCGGCAGATCCATGTACTGGCCACGAGGCAAAGTGCTGGGGGGGTCAAGCTCTATCAATGCGCTGGTCTATCACCGCGGCCAAGCGATGGACTACGATGACTGGGCAGCTGCCGGTAACCCGGGTTGGGATTACCAGAATATACGTTCAGTCTATGACGGCCTTGAAGATTTCTCACCACATGGCGCTACTAGTCAAAGCCAAACCCAATCGAGTAACAATCGGGGAAAATCAGCCGAATTAAGGTTATCGATAACCAATGCGTTCAAAGATTGCCATTCCATCAAAACTGACCTCTACGGGGTATTTTCCCAATCCGGCCTACCCTATTGCGAAACACCGCCCCTGGAAGGAGAGGGCCTTGGTCCCTACTTCATTACCACGCGCAAAGGTAAACGGTGCTCGTCGGCAACCGCGTTCTTACACCCTGCCATTAAGCGGCCACACCTTAAGATTCTCACCCAGGCGACCGTTGAGAAAATCATTATCAACGACCGTCGTGCAGAGGCCGTGGTCTGCCGATACCAGGGCCGTGAACGCAGGTTTTTGGCCCGGCGCGAGATCATAGTCTGCACGGGCGCCATTAACTCGCCAAAACTGTTGCAACTTTCGGGTATTGGTCCAGGTGAGTTGTTGCACCGATTCAATATCCCGGTTCTCATAGATCAGCCCAACGTTGGCCGGCATCTGCAGGATCACCTGGGTATTTCCTATTATTATCGGGCCAACCGGCCAACACTGAACGACGTCCTGGGGAACTGGCCAGGCAGGATTCGATCCGGCTTGCAGTATCTTTTACGGCGCACCGGTCCACTCTCGTTAAGTGTTAACCAGTTTGGCGGCCTGGCACGGTCAACCCCCACATCAAATAAGATCGATACACAGTTATATTTCAACCCGGTCAGCTACCAGCCAAACGCCGATAACGAACGTAAACTCACACAGCCCGATCCCTATTCGGGTTTCATCATGGGTTTTAACGCTTGTCGGCCAAGCAGTACCGGCTGGGTCAATATCGCATCACCCGATCCCGAAGTGGCTCCACGCATGAGCGGCGGCTATCTCAGTACGCAAAAAGACCTAGATGACGTGGTGGCAATGGCCCGTCTGCTTGGCAGAATACAGGACACCAAAGATTTATCCAGTTTACTGCTTGAGCCACCACAGTTAGATCTGTCTACAATGACAGATGCCAACATCATCGGGGATTTTCAACGACGCGCCACTACGGTTTACCACCCCTGCGGCACCTGCCGCATGGGGCCCAAACCCGATCGCGCCGTAGTCGACGCCGAGCTTCGGGTTCACGGAATTGAAGCGTTACGCGTAGTCGATGCGTCGGTTTTCCCAAACATAACCTCTGCAAATACCAACGCGCCAACGTTGATGGTTGCTCACCGAGCGGCGCAGATGATCCTGGCAACCGCCGATCGAAAACCCTGATTCAGCCGGGCGTTGTACGTGCCGGTNGTGTACCCCATGGGGCATCCTTCGCATCCCGACCCGCTCCCTGCCTGCGCCATCCCTTTATCCAGGCACTGCANTCCTTTAGCGCCAGCTTAAGGGGCCGAAAAGATTCGAAGGTTCTCGTTGTGGCAGGTTGTTTCATATTTTTGTCACTCAGTTCCCGTTTGTGATTCTCATTGTCGATTAACCGGTGACTCATAGCATGAGCCTGATTGCCTGGTGAAACTGTGTCCATGGTCACACAAATAAAAGATTTCCCTGCATCCATCAAGCAGTTCTGGTTGCTGGAGGGCACTAAAAATTGCCCAGTAGTTACCCCCAAACCTTCAGAAAGTCGGCGGCCGATGCAATAGATCCGGCGCAGCGGAAACCCAAAGTCCGTGCCAAGGACTGGCAACCTGACCCAAGGTATCCGGGTGGTGACGCGCTATGGCCCGCCATTATTTTCATTCCTCAGTGCGCTGGCCGGTGACAGACCACCCGTAGTTTCCGAAAACCGCACACCGCCTTGTTTTGGGTGGTAACCTGTATCTTTACGCTTAACGCGAGAGAAAGAACCAGACATGAGCCGTAAAACAGATACTGACCGGATCGCTGTAGTCGCAGGCGACGGCATCGGCAAAGAGGTCATGCCCGAGGGCGTGCGCGTTGTGCAGGCCGCAGCCGACCGCTTCGGGCTGACAATAACGTTCGAGCATTTCGATTGGTCGTGTGATCAGTACGACAAGATTGGCAAGTGGATGCCCGACGACTGGAAGCAACGTATCGACGGCTGCGCCTGTATCTTTTTCGGTGCTTGTGGTTGGCCAGAGCGCGTGCTGGATCACGTCTCGCTTTGGGACTCGCTAATCAAGTTTCGCCGCGAGTTTGACCAATACGTTAATCTGCGGCCGGTGCGACTGATGCCGGGTGTGCCCTCGCCACTGGTAGGGCGCGAACCGGGTGACATCGACTATTTCGTAGTGCGGGAGAACACCGAAGGAGAGTACTCATCGCTCGGCGGAAGACTGTTCGAAGGTACCGATCGAGAGATGGCACAGCAGATCTCCACCTTTACCCGCAAGGGCGTCGACCGCATCATGAAGTTTGCATTCGAGTTGGCAATGAGCCGCGATAAGAACCTGGTTTCGGCCACCAAATCCAACGGCATCTCTATCACTATGCCGTACTGGGACGAGCGTTTTGCAAGCGTCGGCAAGATGTATCCGCAGGTTCGCCGTAGCCAGTATCACATCGATGGACTCACTATTCAGATAGTTTTGGATCCCGGGCGTTTTGACGTAATTGTCGCCTCGAATCTTTTCGGCGACATCCTATCGGATCTGGGGCCTGCGACTACCGGGACCATCGGCATTGCTCCGTCGGCAAATCTGAATCCAGAGCGAGTGTTCCCTTCGCTGTTCGAGCCCGTGCATGGCTCAGCGCCGGATATCTTCGGCAAAGCCATCGCCAACCCCATCGGCCAGATCTGGTCCGGTGCGATGATGCTCGATTATCTCGGTAAAGGCGACAAGAAATACCAAGCTGCGCACGATGCGATAATGGACGCAATTGACGTGGTGCTGCGTGAGGGCCCGCGTACCCCCGATCTGGGTGGCAACGCGAAGACCGCCGATGTGGGTAAGGCGATTGCCGAGGCGTTAGCTGGCTCGAGTTGAGAATTACCGTCCGGATCACGAAGGAAGAACATGACGATTTCCTCATACGGCGCGGCGCCCGCGTTCACACCGCGGTAAACACACGCATCCGACTCGGTCCCCCAGTCGGCCAGGCCCGGATACGTCGCGACATCGACCTCCTCGCCCGTTTCGTGGAACTCGATGCGGAGTTGCTCGCCCCGCACGACGGCTCAGAAACGGTAGCAAGAATCCGTGTGCCACGGCGTTCCTTCGCTGGGTTCGAGAACGAACCTGCG
>JGI26247J51722_1000097_pt1 | contig 34151 bp, 45 predicted proteins | sample SaaInlV_100m_DNA_2_FD_51722 | JGI IMG/M metagenome (IMG submission 51722)
AAAAATTTCTCAAACAATGCTTGAGCAAGAAATAAATTCTGTTATGAGTAACTCATTTGGATTTGGTGGCACAAATGCGAGTTTAGTTTTCACCAAATAAGGAATTAGTATGGAAATTTTATATCCAATGTTTGCAGTAATATCCCTATCTGGGGTTATGTTTTTATTTTTAACTATTGAAAGAGTCTCTCTTATTTTTAAACATTTTAGGAATTTGAAAGCTGCAAAACACTCGGATGAATTAAGGCCAAACCTGCCCAGTTTAGGAAGTAATATTACTAATAATTACAATCATTTGTTTGAGCAGCCAACAATCTTTTATGCTCTTATTATCTACATATACCTTTTGCAGCATGCTGATGATATCTATATATATATAGCCTGGATCTATGCTGGATTAAGAATTCTTCACTCAATCGTTCAAATGACTACCAACTATATTCCCCTCAGAGCAGGCCTNTTTATTTGCTCTGGTATNTGTTTGATAGCGATGATTGTAAGNGAGGGGTTATTTCTCTTAGGCTAGAAAAGACCCATTAACTGCTTTCTTGTCTGGAATAGCTAAAATAATACTTCCATCAGGCTGCGTAAACCCTGTAACAAGGCACTCTGACATTAAAGGTCCAATCTGCTTTTTTGGAAAATTTACTACTGCTGTAACCTGCTTTCCAATTAATGTTTGTGGATCATAGTGATCAGTTATTTGAGCTGAGGATNTTTTAATGCCAATTTCTTCCCCAAAATCTATTTGCATTTTAATCGCAGGTTTAATTGCTTCCTTAAAAATTTCTGCNGAAATAATAGTGCCNACACGTAAATCCACCCTTTCAAATTCATCCCAACTTAAATCATTCATTGCTAATCCTCTTGCAATATTTGTTTAATTAAAGAAGTTTCTTTGTTNCTAAATGCAGAACCGTCTCTTCTTAAAATATCATGGAACCAAACTTCTGGCTCTATTAAACTTTCTAAACCTTTAATAAATTCTTCCTTATCTCGAAGCTCATTTAATTTCAAAATTGTTTCCCAACTAAAGTTAGTTTGNCTTCTACCGGCAACCAAGCCCCAGTTGTAGCATGCAATATTNTATTTTTTAAAAATTGGCAGGCAAAATTCAAAAGTCGTACCATATTCTCTTGCCATATATTCTGTGCACATTAATGGCCGACCAATTTTGCTCAATTCTTTAATTGTTGGTTCAAGCTTCTCAGCCTCATAGGTATGAAAAGAAATAACATCAGATTGCTTTTTATTTAAGGTAATTATGCTATCTCCAATCGATCCATCCAAACAAGAGGTTAAAGGTTGATCAGGCCTTACCTCATGAGCCCAATCCCATACATTTTTTAACAAGGTATAAGAAATCTCGCCAATACCAAATTGCCCAGGCTCATTATATAAATCCCACATTAGAATTCTGTTATCTGCTTTATATAAATCTAAGATTTCTTGAGTAAAGTTTTTTAATCTTGGTGCGTGTTCTGAATGACTCAGACTTGCAATCTCCCGAACAATTTCATGACCCGGACTTTGTTTCCACCCTGAATTATGAACGCCTTTAACTGGAAGCGGCTGCGATCCTAACTGGGGTAATGGGTAGTGACAATCATCGAATAAAACAATTATGGGCTTGATCTCTAGATCTTTGCAACAATCTAAAAATTTATTAAATCTAATTACAAATTGATCTTTTTCTTGCCAAAGTAAATCATGCAAATAGACTCTTAGTGTGTTGAATCCTAGATCTTTTGCCCATGATAACTCTCTTCTAATCTCTGTAATATCAAAAGTATTCTCTTGGAACATTTCAATTTGATTAATGGAGGAGCTGGGAAGAAAATTACACCCTACCAACCAGCCCTGTTTTGAATACCAGTCTAGAGCTTTCTCCGATGACCAAACACTCATTCTTCAGTGTTATCATCCCACCAAGGAAAGAATTTCGGCATATCAGATGAAATCTTATTAGTAAATTTAGCTGGGCGCTTTTCCAAGAAAGAATTCACGCCTTCCTTTGCATCTTCAGATGCGCCTCGAGAATCAATAGCCTTGCTTTCAATAACATGGGCATTGTAAGGATCAGAATCACCAAGGGATCTCCATAACATCTGTCTTGTTAGGGCAATGGATACAGGGGCTGACTTTTTGACTAACTCACTAGCAATGCCTATTGCATCATTAATCAGGTGAGCAGGCTCATGAATACTTGAAATCAACGAAATATCCAAAGCTTCTTGAGAGTCTATGATTCGACCCGAGTAAGTTAAATCTAAGGCTTTAGAAATTCCGGTAATCTTAGGAAGAAACCAACTACTGCAGGCATCAGGAACAATGCCTCTATTATTAAAAACAAACCCAAATTTAGAATCTGTCGATGCGATTCTAATGTCAGCAGGCAGCTGCATAGATGCACCAATTCCAACTGCAGGACCATTACAAGCCATTACGATTGGTTTAAGAAATTTGTACATTCTTAAAGTTAAGATGCCGCCGGAATCTCTTCTAAAGCCGTCATCCTGAACTGCAAAATCATCAAAGGACGGGTTAAAAGTGTCTTTTCCTCCGCTTAGATCAGCTCCAGCACAAAATGCTCGACCTTTTCCAGAAATTACTACCGCCTTAAGACTATCATCTGCTTCAATTGTATCTAGAGCAGTGATGATCTCCTCCATCATCCTAAAGGTAAAAGCATTTAACTTTTCAGGTCTATTTAAAAAAAGAACAGCAAGATCATCATGCCGTTCTAAAATAATGGTCTTAAAATCCACTTGGGTTTAAAAAGGTATGTCTTCCTCTGAGATTTGAGAAGTTTGTGACTGAGCTGGCTTAGCAGCTGGTTGAGACTGATCATAAGCGCCACCATCTCCAGAGGATTGCCTGCCACCCAGCATATTCATTTCATTGCCAAGAATTTCAGTGGTGTATTTGTCATTCCCATCTTTATCTTGCCATTTCCTTGTTTGCAATTTTCCTTCAACATAAAGTTGAGATCCCTTATCAAGATATTGTTCAGCAATTTCTGCCAATTTTCCAAAAAAGACTACTCTATGCCACTCTGTTTTCTCTCTTTGCTCGCCTGATTCTTTGTCCNTCCATGATTCAGATGTTGCAATTGAAAGTGTTGCGACTGCAGTATTTGTCTGGGTGTAACGCATTTCAGGTTTTTGCCCTAAATTACCCACCAAAATTACTTTATTTACTCCTCTAGCCATAATTACCTCTTATAATTATCTAAGTTTAACTCGAAACAAATCAACTGGATAAGAATTCTGCAAATAAATGGAAAAAATTTCTATCAAAGGTGCGAGAACGCACAACCTTAAAAATATTTCTCTTGAGATTCCGCGAGGAGAATTAGTAGTAATNACTGGATTATCTGGCTCTGGAAAGTCTTCTCTTGCATTTGATACTATCTACGCTGAGGGNCAACGAAGATATGTTGAATCTCTTTCAGCATATGCCAGACAATTTCTATCTATGATGGAGAAGCCGGATGTTGATCAAATAGATGGGCTATCTCCTGCTATTTCCATCGAGCAAAAATCTACCTCTCANAACCCTCGTTCAACTGTTGGAACAGTAACAGAAATCTATGATTATCTTCGCTTGCTATATGCGCGAATTGGAACCCCAATATGTCCAGATCATCATGAGGAGCTATCCGCAAAAACAATCAGCGAAATATGCGATGAAGTATATTCCCTTGGTTTTGAAAAGAAGATCATGGTAATGGCACCAGTCATTAGAGGAAAAAAAGGTGAGCATCTTGGAATCTATGAAGATCTCAAAGCTGAAGGCTTTGTCAGGGTAAAAATTGATGGAAGGATCTACCCCCTTGAAGAATTTCCTTCCTTAAATAAAAACCAAAAGCATGATATTTCTGCGATCGTCGATAGATTGAAACTGCAGGAAAATGAGGATAATAGATCTAGGCTATCAGAATCAATTGATACGGCTCTCAGCCTGTCTGATGGACTAATTCAAATTGAAGTTATCGATGAAGAACCAGAGGTCCTATTGTTCTCTTCAAATTTTTCTTGCTCTCAATGTGGGTATTCTGTGTCTGAACTAGAGCCAAGGATGTTTTCATTTAACAATCCTTTCGGNGCTTGCGAAAAATGTGATGGGCTTGGAGTGATTCAATACTTTGATGAAAAAAAATTAATCTCTGACACAGAAGCAACAATTAATGAAGGCGCTATTAAAGGTTGGAATAGAAGAAATAGGTTTTATTTTCATCAATTAAAATGCTTAGCNAAGCACTATAAGTTTGATTTAGATACCCCGTGGGAAACCTACCCTGAAGAATTACAAAGAATGCTTCTTTGGGGCTCAAAAGACAAAATTAACTTTTCTAAGAGCTTTAGAAGTGGAAGCAAGATAGTAAGACAACATNGCTTCGAAGGAATCATTCCAAATACCGAAAGAAGATTCAAAGAAACAGATTCAGAATTTATACGCAATGAACTAGCTAAAATGCTATCGGATAGTCACTGCAATTCATGTGANGGGTCTAGGCTAAAAAAAGAATCAAGGAATGTTTTTGTAAATGGAACTCCTGTACAAAATATTACAAATCAAAAAATTACTGATGCTTTGAGCTTCTTTCAAAATATAAANCTTGAAGGAGCAAAGGCAACAATTGCAGAAAAAATTCTTAAAGAAATTAAAGAGCGTCTTACTTTTCTTGAAGATGTGGGTCTCAACTATTTAACGCTAGACAGAAGTGCAGGTACCTTATCAGGTGGAGANGCACAAAGAATAAGGCTGGCCAGTCAAATTGGATCAGGTCTTGTAGGTGTCACTTATGTTCTTGATGAGCCCTCCATTGGTCTCCATCAAAGAGATAATGAAAAACTAATCAAGACCCTTTTTCATCTTAAAAGCCTAGGAAACACAGTCATAGTTGTGGAGCATGATGAAGAGGCAATTAGATGTGCTGATCACATCATAGATATTGGTCCGGGTGCTGGAAAACATGGCGGTGAGATATGCGCTCAAGGTAGTTTAAAAGATATCTTAAAAAGCAAAGAGTCGATGACAGCTGCCTACCTATCTGGCAAAAGAAAAATTAGCTTTCCAAAAAACACAAAAAAACCTGAAAATTTTATTGAGATATGTGAGGCTTATGAAAATAACTTGCAAAATGTAACCGCTAAAATTCCAATTGGAGTATTTACTTGNNTTACCGGTGTCTCTGGCTCAGGAAAATCATCGCTGATNAACCAAACTCTCATGCCAATGAGTAGCTTTTTGCTAAATAAAGCTAATCTCAATAAAGAGATTAAATGCAAGAAAATTAAAGGCTTAGAAAATTTAGATAAAGTAATTGGAATAGATCAATCGCCTATTGGGCGAACTCCAAGGTCTAACCCAGCCACGTACACTGGNTTATTTTCACATATAAGAGATTTATTCTCTCAATCTGAGGAAGCAAGAACTAGAGGATACAAACCTGGAAGATTTAGTTTTAATGTAAAAGGGGGAAGATGCGAAGCTTGTCAGGGCGATGGAATGATTAAAGTAGAGATGCATTTTCTAGCTGATATTTATGTAAATTGTGATATCTGTGAAAGCAAGAGATATAACGAACAGACCCTTGAAGTTAAATATAAAGGCAAGAATATTGCAGAAGTCCTCAGCATGACTGTTGAGGAGGCTCTTGAATTTTTTCAAGCAATACCAGCAATAAAAAATAAACTACAAACTTTATCGGATGTTGGCCTCACCTATATTACGCTTGGGCAATCAGCAACGACGCTTTCTGGTGGAGAGGCCCAAAGAATAAAACTTGCTAAAGAGCTATCAAAAAGAAGTACTGGTAAAACATTATTTATTCTTGATGAACCAACAACGGGACTGCATTTCTATGACATAGAGCTACTACTTGGTGTCTTAAAAAGATTGTCAGATCAAGGAAACACTGTTGTTGTCATTGAGCATAATTTAGATGTGATTAAATCAAGTGACTGGGTTATAGATCTAGGACCAGAAGGTGGCAGTGATGGCGGGCTAATTATTGCTGAGGGACCTCCCAGCAAGGTCGCTCAATCTAAAAAATCTTATACTGGAAAGTACCTAAAAGATGCTTTAAAAAATTAAGCAGCGGAGCCTTCTTTTAACTCTGGCTCTGCAATATCTGAAGCTCCCTCAACATCTCTATCAACCCACTCTACATAGGCCATATCAGCTTTGTCTCCAGGTCTAAAGCCTGCTTTGATTATTCTAAGATAACCACCTGGTCTATCTTTGGATTTAACAGAAATTTCAGTGAACAGTTTGTTTACTACTGAATCAAGTCTTAATTTATTAAATGCCCTTCTTCTATTAGCAACAGAATCAGTTTTAGCCATTGTAATTAATGGCTCAACAAAAGATCTTAACTCTTTAGCCTTTGGAACTGTTGTTTTAATAAGCTCTCTTTCAATAAACGCAATAGCTAGGTTTTTCATCAAAGCTTTTCGATGAGAAGAGTTTCTATTAAGTTTTCTGCCAGATTTTCTATGTCTCATTTTTTTAACCCATTGGTGGCCAATTCTCTACGGTTGTGCCAAGAGAAAAGCCTTTGGATGCAAGAACATCCTTGATTTCATTTAAAGATTTTTTACCTAAATTTGGAGTTTTGAGCAGATCAAATTCGGTTCTCTGCAAAAGATCTCCTATTAAGAAAATGCTTTCAGCTTTTAGGCAATTAGTAGAACGAACAGTTAGCTCTAATTCTTCTATAGACCTCATTAAGAATGGATCAAAATCATTTTGATCTTTCTTAGCTTCTTGCTCTGCTATGGCGTCTAAGTCTACAAAGGCAGCTAGCTGCTGTTGCATAATAGTGGCTGCATGCTCAATAGCTTTCTTAGGATCAAGGGTTCCATCTGTTTCTAACTCNACTATTAACTTATCCAGATCTGTTCTTTTTTCAAATCGAGCATTTTCAACAGTGTAAGCAACTCTTCTAACTGGGCTAAAAGAGGCATCTACTTTTAAAGCGCCAACAGCAGTCTCTTCTTCATTTCTAGAGTCTGCAGGCTCATACCCTCTGCCTGTCTTTACGGTAGCTGATAGAGANAAGCTNACCTTGTCTACTAAGGAAGCAACATGGTGCTCNGCATCAGGAAGCTCTACATTTCCTGGAACCTCAAATGAATTAGATGTAACTTCACAAGGACCAGATACATCTAACTTAATTACAGCACTTGTGCCTTCAATTAAGCTAATAGGCATGTCTTTAAGATTCAACAANATGTCTATGACATCTTCTCTAACACCTTCGATTGTTGAATACTCATGAGAGATTCCATCGATCGAGACATCCGTTATAGCTGCTCCAGGCATAGAAGATAAAAGTATTCTTCTCAGAGCATTGCCAAGCGTATGACCAAAGCCTCTCTCTAGNGGTTCTAAAGTTATTTTAGATGTATTGTTGTCTACGTCATCAACCTGAATGTCAGTTGGGACTAAAAGATCTATTACTGATGTTTCCATAATTTCCTTCCGTTTTTAAGTTTTTTAATGATTATTTTGAATAAAGCTCAACAATGAGATTTTCATTAATTTCAGCACTTAAATCTGTTCGATCAGGCACAGATTTGAATACACCCTTGAGAGTTTTTGAATCAACTTCAAGCCACTCACATGCTTCTCTTTGACTAGAAAGATCTAAAGCGCTTTTAATTCTTAGCTGTGCTTTAGATTTTTCTCTTACCTCAAGCTCATCGCCGGGTTGAACTTGGTAAGATGGGATATTAACAGTTGACCCATTAAGGTGAAATGCCTTATGTGATACCAATTGGCGAGCTTCTGCTCTTGTGGAGGCAAATCCCATTCTGTATACAACGTTATCTAGTCGCTGCTCAAGATAACTAAGTAAATTCTCACCAGTATTACCCTTAGACTTAGAAGCCTTTTTGTAATAGTTTCTAAACTGCTTCTCAAGCACTCCATACATTCTTCTGACCTTCTGCTTCTCACGAAGCTGAACACCATAGTCAGAGAGTCGACCTCTTCTTAAACCATGGACGCCTGGAGCTGTCTCCATATTACATTTAGATTCAATTGATCTTGCGCCGCTTTTTAGAAAAAGATCGGTGCCCTCTCTTCTTGATAACCTTAGTGATGGACCTCTATATCTTGCCATTTAATTTCCCCTATACCCTACGTTTTTTTGAAGGACGACAGCCATTGTGAGGCAATGGAGTAACGTCCGTAATNCTTTTAATTTTTAGACCACAAGAATTTAAAGATCTAATAGCTGACTCTCTTCCTCCNCCAGGACCTCTAACTTTTACATCCAAATTGATCATGCCAAATTCCTTTGCAGCATTTCCAGCTTTTTCTGCTGCGATCTGAGCAGCAAATGGAGTGCTTTTTCTTGATCCGCGAAAGCCTGAGCCACCTGAAGTTGCCCAGCAAACTGCATTACCTTGTTTATCAGTAATTGTGATGATTGTATTATTGAAAGAAGCGTGGATGTGCGCGATTCCGTCAGATATAACTTTTTTAACTTTTTTACCAGTTGCCATTGATTAAGCCCTCATTGGTTTTTTAGGGCCCTTGCGAGTCCTTGCATTTGTTTTCGTTCTTTGGCCATGAACAGGAAGCTTTCTTCTATGCCTGATGCCTCTGTAGCACCCTAGATCCATTAACCTTTTAATATTTGTGCTCACTGAACGACGAAGNTCACCTTCAACAGTGTATGCTGCAACCGCTGTTCTAATTGTTTCAACTTGCTCTTCAGAAAGTTCNGAAACTTTCTTTGAGCAATCCAGTTTTACACTTTTGCATATATCTTGGGCAGTTTTTTTGCCAATTCCGAATATATGAGTTAAAGCTATCTCAAGATGCTTATTCTCTGGTATGTTTACGCCTGCGATTCTTGCCATGTTGTATTACCCTTGTTTTTGTTTATGTTTTGGATCTGTTTTGCATATGACATACAAAACTCCCTTACGTCTTACTGTTTTACAATTTCTGCAAATCTTTTTTACTGATGCTCTAACTTTCATATTTATTTCTTATAGTTTTTTAAATTAGCTTTCTTTAATAAGGAAGAATATTGGCTAGACATCATATGAGATTGAACCTGAGCCATAAAATCCATTAATACAACAACAATGATTAATACTGATGTTCCACCTAGGTAAAATGAAACGCCTGCAAAATTGATCAAGGCTAATGGAAGTAAACAAATTAATGTTAAATATATACTGCCAAATACAGTCAATCTTGCTAAAACGCTGTCAATATATGTTGCGGTTTGTTCACCAGGCCTAATTCCAGGAACAAATGCTCCTGATTTTTTTAAATTGTCAGTCACTTCTTTTGTATCAAAAGTTAATGCAAGCCAAATGAAGCAGAATGAGATGATAAGAGCTGAAAATGTAAGAATATAAAGAGGTTGCCCTGGGTTAAGCGCCAACGAGATTGTTTGCAAAAAGCCAAAAGATTCCGCTTGGCCAAACCAAGTTGAAAGTGAAGCAGGGAATAGCAAAAATGTACTTGCAAAAATTGCTGGAATAACACCAGCCATGTTTACTTTAAAGGGCAGATGACTTGCTTGTGCCTGCATNAGCTTTCTGCCTTGTTGTCTTTGGGCATAATTTACAGTAATTCTTCTTTGNCCTCTTTCGATAAAAACTACTATTGCTATGATCAACATCGCTAAAACGCCAATACCTAATAGCAATAAAATATTAAGGTCACCCTGACGAGCTTGCTCTAATGCTTGGCCAATTGCTCCAGGTATTCCAGTTAAAATACTAGTAGCAATAATAATGGAGATTCCATTGCCAATTCCTCTTTCAGAGATCTGCTCACCAAGCCACATTAAAAAAATCGTTCCTGCAACCACACTAAATACTGCAGAGATAAAAAAAGATGTGCCTGGCTCATANGCAAGGCCACTTGCTCCAAGAGTTACAGCCAATGCTGATGCTTGCACAAATGCCAAAACAACAGTTCCGTATCTTGTGTATTGTGTAATTTGGTTTCTTCCTGCTTGNCCATCTTTCTTAAGCTCTTGAAGGTAAGGAATAGAATTAGAAAAAAGCTGCATAATAATTGCAGCAGAGATATAAGGAATTACATTCAATGCAAAGATACTCATTCTCTCTAAGGCTCCCCCAGAGAATATATTAAACATCTCAAGAATTGTTCCTTGGTTCTGATCAAATAATGCAGCTAATCTTGCTGGGTCAATTCCAGGTATTGGGATATGTGTGCCCATGCGATAAATGACAATAGCCAAAAAGACAAACCTTAGCCTNCTCCATAAATCGCTCATACCTTTATTCTGATCAGCCATATATATTACTCAGCAGCAGCTTCCTCTGTTTTATTAGTAGAAGACTGTTTTACTGTCTTAGTTGAAGTTTTAACAAATTTTTCTTTCACAGGCTTTGCTTCAACGGGTGCAACACTTCCGCCTGCTTTTTCAATGGACTCTTTTGCCCCTCGTGTAACCAAGATATCTTTGACTTGCATTGGTTGAGCAATATCGCATACGCCAAAAATTTTAACTTTTTTGGTAGATTGCGAAATAACTCTACTAGCTTTTAAAGTTTCAAGATTAACTTCTGTCATAGTGGCTATATTTTTAAGATTTACTTCTTTTAAAGCTCTATTAACCCTTGATGAAAAGCCAAACTTAGGAATTCGCTGCTGCAACGGCATTTGACCGCCTTCAAAACCTCTAGCAATTGAGCCACCAGACCTTGATTTTTGACCTTTGTGACCTCTTCCTGCTGTTTTACCAGTTCCAGAACCAATGCCTCTTCCTACACGTTTTCTATTTTTAGTAGTTCCAGTGCTTGAAAGGGTATTTAATCCTAAAGAATTATTTGTTTCTGAATTTTCCATCTTTAGCTCTCTATAACCTCTACCATATCTCTAATTTTATTAACCATGCCTCTATTGCTTGGTGTGTCTTCAACAGTGACGGTTTGATTTAACTTTCTAAAACCAAGTCCTTTGACGCATTTTTTATGATTAGGAATTCNCCCAATNCTACTTTTAATAAGTTTTACTTCTATTGTTTTAGTGCTCATGATATTTCCGCTGTTTTCTTACCTCGTCTTGTTGCTACTTCTTCAGGTGATTCCATTGAACGCAAAGCATTGATAGTTGCTCGAACCACATTGACTGGATTTGTTGACCCATAACATTTAGCCAAAACATTCTGTACACCAACTAATTCAAGCACCGCTCGCATAGCTCCACCAGCNATAATTCCAGTTCCTTCTGCGGCTGGTTGCATGTATACCTTTGCTGCACCATGTTTAGCTTTTACTGGGTACCACAATGTTGATGCATTAAGACTTACATCAACCATATTTCTTCTAGCATTTTCCATAGCTTTTTGAATTGCAATTGGNACTTCTTTTGCTTTGCCTCTTCCAAAACCAACTTTACCNTTGCCATCTCCGACAACACATAAAGCCGTGAATCCGAATACACGTCCGCCTTTTACCACTTTTGCAACTCTGTTTACCTGAACAAGCTTTTCCTCAAGAGCATCTTGTTGTTGCAAACTATTATTTTGTTGACTCATTTTTTAAAACTCCAATCCAGCTTCTCGAGCTGATTCTGCAATGGCTTTTATACGGCCATGATATTTATAACCTGAACGATCAAATACTACTTTCTTNATNCCCGCTTCAATTGCTCTTTCGGCAATCTTTTGNCCTACTGCTTTAGCAGAAGCAACATTATTTAAAGCCATCTTTTCCTCTTTCTCATTCGTAGAGGCTGATGCCAAAACGGTAGATCCTGAAGAATCAAAAACTTGTGCATAAAGATTTTGNGAAGACTTAAATACAGTTAGCCTCGGCTTTTCTTGCTGAGATATTCTGATTCTAGTTTTTGCTGCGCGTCTTGCTCTAGAGTCTGCTTTTGAATTCATTACTTATGCTCCTGCTGCTTTTTTAGCTTCTTTTCTTCTAATAGTTTCATCAGCATATTTAACACCTTTACCTTTGTATGGTTCTGGTGGTCTGAAGGCTCTAATCTCTGCTGCAACTTGACCTAAAATTTGCTTATCATGACTCTTAAGAACCACTTCTGTTTGTGAAGGCGTTTCAACTTCGACCTGCTCTGGAAGGTCATAGTGCACTGGATGGGAGAAACCTAGTGTTAATTCTAATTTTTTACCATTTGCTTTTGCTCTATAGCCAACTCCAACGAGTAATAATGTTTTTGAAAGCCTTCAGAAACTCCAATAACCATATTGTTAATCAATGATCTTGTTGTGCCTGCAAGCGCAGTAGATTCTGGAGAAGCTTCGTCATAAGAGATACTAACCATCTCATCTGCATGAACCGCAGAAACAGTTGAGGGGAATAAGAACTCTGACTTACCCTTGGCACCAGAAACAGAAATAGACTTTTGATCTATGTTAATTTCTACGCCAGACGGGATCGTTACTGGATTTTTTGCAACTCTAGACATAATTAGAAAACCTCACAGATAACTTCACCGCCAATATTTTGCGATCTTGCGTCTTTGTCGCTCATCAGCCCTTTGTTTGTTGAAAGAACAAACATGCCAAGGCCATTCTTAACCTCTGGAAGGTCTGAAGATGCAGAGTATCTTCTTAGGCTAGGCTTGGATATTCTTTTGATTTCTCTAATTGCAGGAGCTTCATTGATGTATTTTAAAGAAATACTTAAAGCATCCTTTCCATCTACCGAAATCTTTTCACATGCATTCAAATAACCTTCTTTAACAAGCAAAGAAACTAGCTCATGCTTAAAATTAGAAAAAGGAGCATTCACAATTTTTTTTCCTCGCATGAGGCCATTTCTAATTCTTGTTAAGCAATCTGATGTGGGGTCTTGTAAACTCATAATATTACCAACTTGATTTAACTAATCCTGGAATGTCGCCACGCATTGCAGCTTCACGTAATTTAATTCTACTGAGACCAAATTTTCTATAAACGGCATGGGGTCTACCAGTTAAAGAGCAACGCCTTGTAACTCTAGATGGGCTAGCATTTCTTGGGAGCTTTTGAAGTTTTTCAAATGCTGCCATTTTCTCTTCATAAGAGTTTGAAGGGTTTAAAAAAGCTTCTTTTAGAGCAGCTCTTTTAACTGCGTACCTTTCTACCATTTTTTGTCTTTTGGCGTCTCGTGCTACCACTGATTTTCTAGTCATTTATATATACCTTTATTTTTTAAATGGAAAATTTAAAACTTCTAATAAAGCTTTTGCATCTTCTTTGTTAGAGGCTGATGTATTAATGCAAATATCCATGCCTCGGATCTTGTCGATATTGTCATAGTTAATTTCAGGAAAAATAATCTGCTCTTTAATGCCCATGCTGTAATTTCCTTGGCCATCAAAAGATTTAGGGTTTAAGCCTCTAAAGTCTCTTTCCCTAGGAATTGCTACATTGACTAGACGCTCAATAAAATCATACATGCGGTCACCTCTCAAAGTAACCTTGCACCCAACCGGCCAACCTTCTCGTAATTTGAAGCTAGCAACTGATTTTTTAGCTTTAGTGACTACAACTTTTTGACCAGCTATAGACTCTAAATCATTAACCGCTGATTCTAGATGCTTTTTATCAGTCAGGGCCTCACCCACACCCATATTAATTANAACTTTAGTAACTTTTGGAACAGCCATGATGTTATCTATTCCAAGTTTTTCCTGTAATTGAGGAAGTAGTTCTTTGTTAAAGGTTTCTTTTAAATTCATGATTTTATTTCTGCTTTATCTGATGAGTAAACTCTTAATTTTTTATCGCCGTCAATTTGATAAGAAATTCTGTCAGCTTTTTTCTTTTTAGGATTCCAAATAGCAATATTAGATAAATTAATTGCAGCCTCTTTTTCAACTATCCCGCCAGTTTCACCGGCTTGAGGGTTTGGTTTNGTATGCTTCTTAATNATATTTACACCATTAATAACTGCTTTATTATTGTATTTAGAGATTTTTTGGACAGTTCCNTTCTTTCCAATATCTTTACCAGCAATAACTACCACTTCATCACCTGTTCTCAATTTCGTTACTGTTTCAATATTCTTTTTCATTACAAAACTTCCGGAGCTAAGGATAAAATTTTCATATGCTTGCCATCTCTAAGCTCTCTGGTCACTGGTCCAAAAACCCTTGTTCCAATTGGAGCTTTGTTACCACTCAATAGCACTGCTGCGTTTTCATCAAATTTAATGAGTGAGCCATCTCTTCTTCTAACGCCTTTTTTTGTTCTCACCACCAAAGCATCAACAACCTGACCTTTTTTGACCTTGCCCATAGGAATGGCTTCTTTAATCGCAACTTTTATAACATCACCTATATTTGCGTAACGTCTTTTTGATCCGCCAAGAACTTTAATGCACATAACACTTCTTGCACCGCTGTTATCAGCAATAGTTAAGATAGATTGCATTTGAATCATGATTGATTCTCCTGAGATTCTGATGAAACTGATGTATTAGCTTCGTTTGCTGTTAAAAGTTTCCAAGTTTTAGATTTTGACATAGGTCTACACTCTTGAACTGTAACCACATCACCAATTTTTGCAGAATTAGATTCATCGTGAGCATGGACTTTCGTTGAACGCTTCATAATTTTGCTGTAAGTTGGATGCTTAACTTTTCGCTCCACTTTCACAGTGATTGTCTTATCAGCTTTGTCGCTTATAACTACGCCAGTAAGCTGTCTTGGATTAGTACTCATGCTGATGCTTCCTCAGATTTTTTTTCGTTAATAATAGTCTTAATTTGAGCAATCTTTTTTCTGTCTATAGTAAGCAGGTGAGATTCATTAAGCTGACCTGTTTTATGCTTCATTCTGTTTTTGAACTGATTTTCTCTGATCTCTAAAACTAAGCTCTCAAGAGCTTTTACGTCTTTTTTACGTAAATCTTGTAGATCATTTTTTAAATTTGCCATTTTTATAATGCCTTTTTGATAAATGTAGTCCTTACAGGTAATTTCGCGGCTGCTAGTTTAAATGCATCTCTTGCAACTTCCTCAGGCACCCCTGCCATCTCATAAAGTACTGTGCCAGGCTGAACCAGGCTAACCCAGTATTCAACATTACCCTTGCCTTTACCCATTCTTACCTCTAACGGCTTTTTGGTAATAGGTTTATCAGGAAATATGCGGATCCATATATTTCCACCACGTTTAATTGATCTTGTCATAGCCCTTCGAGCTGATTCAATTTGACGCGCTGTAATTCTTCCTCTTGTAGTTGCTTTTAAAGCATACTCACCAAATGCAATACTATTGCCTGATTGAGCAAGGCCTCTATTTCGGCCTTTATGCATTTTTCTAAATTTAGTTTGCTTTGGTTGTAACATTTTTAACTTCCTTGGTCCTCATCTTTTAGCGGATCACCTAATACTTCGCCTGTGTAAACATGAACCTTGACGCCGATTAAGCCATAGGTAGTTGCAGCCTCTGCAACACCGTAGTCTATGTTTGCTCTTAATGTATGAAGGGGAACTTGGCCTTCTCTATACCACTCTGCTCTTGCAATCTCTGCTCCACCTAGCCTCCCTGAAACCTCAGTTCTAATTCCCTTGGCGCCTTGTCTCATTGCGCTTTGAACAGCACGTTTCATAGCTCTTCTAAACTGAACCCTACGTTCTAATTGTTGAGCAATACCTTCAGCTAAGATTGTTGCATCTAGGTCTGGCTTTCTGACTTCTTTAATATTGACTTGAACAGGTTGAGTAACTATTTTCTGCACCGCCGCTTTCAAAGATTCGATCTCCTCACCTTTTTTACCGATGATAATACCGGGTCTTGAAGTATGAATATTTACAACAAAGTTTTGGGTTGACCTTTCTAATTCAACCTTGCTGATTGAAGAAAACCTTAATCTATCTTTAATATAATTTCTAACTTTAAGATCTTCAATTAGATTTTCTCTAAAAGATTTTCCTTTTGCATACCACAAAGCATTGTGCTTCTTGATAACTCCAAGTCGAAAGCCAATTGGGTGAACTTTTTGACCCATTATTTCTCCTGATCCGATAATACGATTTCAATATGACAAGAAGGCTTAATAATTCTGTCAGCCCTTCCTCTTGCACGCGGTTTCATTCTTTTTAGCCTCATGCCTTGGTTAACAATGATTGACTTAACAACCAATAAATCTATGTCAGCTTTATCATTGTTTTCAGCATTAGCAATAGCAGACTCTAGAAGTTTTTTAATCACAGCAGATGCTTTCTGCTTATGAAATGTCAGAAAATCCATTGCCGCATGAACAGATTTACCTCTAACAACATCAGCAACTAAACCTGCTTTTTGAGCAGATAATCTTGTTCCTTTTAAATATGCTCTAGTTTCCATTATTTTGATTTCCTGTCGCCTGAGTGCATTCTAAAAGTTCTAGTTATAGCAAACTCTCCTAATTTGTGACCAACCATATCTTCATTGATAAAAACTGGGACATGCTGCCTGCCATTATGAACAGAAATTGTTAGTCCAACCATTGAAGGGCTGACCATTGATCTTCTTGACCATGTTTTAATTGGTTTTTTGCTATTCTCAGTAATTGCCTTATCAACTGCTTTTTGCAGAGATAAATCAATAAACGGTCCTTTTTTAAGTGATCTAGGCATTATTATTTCCTTTTAGCTCTTCTTCTAACAATCAAATCATCAGTTCTTTGATTTTTTCTTGTTTTGTAACCTTTGGTTGGAATTCCCCAAGGGGTAGACGGATGTCTTCCACCGGATGTTCTTCCTTCACCACCTCCGTGTGGATGATCAACCGGGTTCATAGCAACACCACGAACGGTAGGCCTAACACCTCTCCACCTCTTTGCTCCGGCCTTACCCAAAGATCGAAGGTTATTCTCTTGATTGGAAACTGTTCCTAGGGTTGCCCTACAATCAGATAGAATTTTTCTCATCTCTCCTGATTGGAGTCTAAGAGTTGCATATATACCCTCTTTAGCGACAAGCCTTGCTGAGGTTCCAGCGCTTCTTGCAATTTGAGCACCTTTACCAGGTTTCATTTCAACGCAATGAATTGTTGTTCCAAGAGGAATATTAATTAACTTCATGCAATTTCCAGACTTCATTTCTGTTTGATCAGCTGAAAGGATTGGATCACCAACTTTGATTTTACTTGGTGCAATAATATACCTTCTCTCGCCGTCAGCATATTTGAGTAATGCAAGGTGAGCAGATCTATTTGGATCGTATTCAATTCTCTCAACAACTGCAGGCACATCAATTTTGTTTCTTTTAAAATCTATAACTCTGTAGTGTTGTTTGTGACCTCCACCCTGATGTCTAACAGTAATGCGGCCATTATTGTTTCTGCCACCATTCTTAGATTTTTTCTCAAGCAGAGCTTTATGAGGCTTACCTTTATGTAAATCAGATTTAATAGAGATGACACCTCTTCTACCTGGACTAGTCGGTTTTGCTTTTATAACTGCCATGATTAACTAATCCCCTCAAATTGAATTTCAGAACCTTCTTTTAAAGATACAAAAGCTTTTTTATAATCAGATCTTTTNTATATNCCAAATCGATTTCTTTTTGACTTACCNTTTTGTGTTGATGTAGTTACCCTCTCAACTTGAACATCAAAAAGCTGTTCCACAGCTTTTTTAATTTCTAGCTTNGNGGCAGAAAGGTCGACCTTGAAAACAACTTGNTTAAGACTGCCAACAGAAGTAGATTTCTCAGTTATNTATGGAGACTTTATTAGAGTGAGTAATTTTTCTTTATTCATTAGACCCATGCCTCAATCAATTTAAATGCAGCAGGTGTCACCGCTACNTTTTCAGATCTTAATAAAATAACAGGGTTAATTTCTTTCACTGTAACTACTTCNACATGAGGAATATTTCTTGCAGATAGGTAAAGATTTNTATCCATTTCATCAAGNATAATGAGCACCTTTTCAAGGTTAAACTGCTTTAANAAACTGTTCATTTCTTTGGTTTTAGGTGTTTCAAATTTTGGCTGCTCTATTGCAATTAATCTNTCTTGCCTGTGAAGCTCAGAGAATATAGAGCTGATGGCAGCTCGATACATTTTCTTATTTATTTTTTTAGAGTAATCTCTAGGTGTTGCTGCAAACGCTACTCCACCACCTCTCCATATAGGACTTCTAATGGTACCTGCTCTGGCTCGACCGGTTCCTTTTTGCGCATAAGGCTTCTTGCCGCCGCCTCTGACTTCTGATCTAGTTTTTTGCTTATGAGAACCTTGTCTAGATCCTGCCAAATAAGTAACTACTGCTTGATGAACAAGGGTTTCATTAAAGTCTTTGCCAAAAGTACTTTCAGAAATTTGTACATCAGTTTTCTTGTTTTCTATGTTTAGTACGTCTAATTTCATCTTTGTTTCACCGCAGGGGTAATTTTAAGTGTAGAACCATTAAAGCCTGGTACAGCTCCTTTTACATAAAGAAGGTTATTTTGGATATCTGCTCCCATTAGCTCTAGACTTTGAATTGTCTTTGTTTCATGGCCCATGTGACCTGACATTTTTTTACCCTTCCAAACTCTTCCAGGAGTCTGACACTGGCCTATAGATCCATGAGCTCTGTGAGCTAATGAATTACCATGAGTGGCATCCTGCATCGCAAAGTTATGGCGTTTAATAACACCTGCATAACCTTTACCTTTGGAGGTACCAGTCACATCAACCATTTTGCCAACTTCAAGTATCTCTGCGGTTAAATGATGGCCAATTTTCAAATCATCTGTTTGCTCTGTTCTAAATTCGAATAACTCTCCATTAGAAATATTTTGTTTCTTAAAAAACTCAGAAGATGATTTCGTTAAATTTTTTGATGTATTTTTTGAAACAACAATTGCACTATAACCATGTTTTTCATGGGTCTTGATGTCAGCTACGAAATTTGCAGCAACTGAAATTACTGTTACAGGAACCGAAGTGCCGTCTTCTTGAAAAAGCCTCGACATTCCTGATTTTTTTCCAACTAAGCCAATGCTCAATTTACTCTCCTTTTATACGGGGCTAAAAACCCTCTATGGCCGCTAAGCGCGTTAAAAAAGTGACAAGTTAGCCTAAGCTAATTTGCACATCCACCCCAGATGATAGGTCTAGCTTCATTAAAGCATCGACTGTTTTATCTGTAGGCTCTACTATATCCATAAGTCTTTTGTATGTTCTTATCTCATACTGATCTCTTGCATCTTTATCTTTATGCGGAGACGTTAAAACTGTTGTTCTTTCTTTCTTAACTGGCAAAGGTATTGGNCCCTTAACAATTGCACCAGTTTTTTTTGCTGTCTCGACTATTAATTTAGTAGAGGCATCAATCAAGCGATAGTCAAATGCTTTTAAGCGAATTCTTATTGATTGATTGTCCAATTTATTTAATTCCTATATATCTGCTTTATGCAAAATGTTGCGTATTCTATGACTCTAAGCCCCCTAATGTCAACAAATTTAGAGGATTTATCAGNCTAATGTTTTATGTTGTTTTTAGCTGCTCAGCAATATTGTTTGGAACTTCGGCGTATTTCAAAAATTCCATTGAAAAACTTGCTCTTCCTTGAGTTGCAGACCTAAGATCNGTTGCATATCCNAACATTTCAGATAATGGAACTTCTGATCTAACAGTTTTACCTGTTGGAATTTCATCCATTCCCAATATGATCCCTCTTCTTCTGTTCAAATCACCAACCACATCACCCATATGTTCTTCAGGTGTAACGACTTCTACAGCCATCATTGGTTCTAAAAGAACAGGACGGGCCTTGAGGGAGCCTTCTTTTAAAGCCATTGAACCAGCAATTTTAAAAGCCATTTCACTAGAATCGACATCATGAAAAGAGCCATCATATAAAGTTGCTCTTAATGCAAGGAGCGGATAACCAGCTATAACACCGTTTTTCATTTGCTCTTGAATGCCTTTATCAACGGCTGGGATATATTCTTTGGGAACAACACCGCCAACAATTTTGTCCACAAACTCATACTCATCGTCTAAACCCAAAGGCTCTAGTTTGATCCATACATGTCCGTACTGACCTTTACCACCACTCTGTCTGACAAACTTACCTTCTATATCAACTGATTCTCTTATGGTTTCACGATAGAGACTTGGGGCTTACCAATATTTGCTTCAACATCAAACTCTCTTCTCATTCTGTCTACCAAAACGTCTAAGTGCAGTTCTCCCATTCCAGAGATGATTGTCTGAGCTGACTCCTCATCAGTGTGAACCCTAAATGAAGGATCCTCCTGAGCTAATTTGCCCAAGGCAATGCCCATCTTTTCTTGATCTGATTTAGTCTTAGGTTCTACGGCTACAGAAATAACAGGCTCTGGAAAATCCATACGCTCCAAGACAACCTGATCCTTGAGATCGCACAGAGTATCACCTGTGGTTACATCTTTTAAACCAATACATGCGGCAATATCACCAGCTCGAATTTCTTTAATTTCATTTCGATCATTTGAATGCATCTGAACCATGCGCCCAACTCTTTCTTTTTTTGTTTTAGTTGAGTTCATAACTCCATCACCAACCGAAAGAACACCCGAATAAACTCTAATAAAGGTTAAAGTTCCAACAAATGGATCAGTAGCAATTTTAAATGCAAGAGCTGAAAATGGTTCTTCATCTGAAGAAGATCTGCTAACCTCAACTTCCTCATCATCTGGCAATGAGCCCTTAATTGCTTTAACCTCATTGGGTGCTGGTAAATATTCAATTGCTCCATCCAACACAGCTTGAACACCTTTGTTTTTAAACGCAGACCCGCAGAATGCTGGGACTATTTCATTTGCAAGAGTCCTTATTCTAATGCCTTCTTTTATTTGTTCATTAGTTAATTCACCATTTTCTAAATATGCATCCATAAGCTCTTCATTAGCTTCAGCTGCACTTTCAACCATAGATTCGCGCAATGAATCGCATGTATCTTTAATATCATCAGGTATTTCTTGCTCTTCAAATGTAAGACCTTGATCATCTTCATTCCAGAAAATAGCTTTCATTTTTACTAAATCAACAACACCTTTGAATTCTTCTTCAGCACCAATGTTATATTGCATTGGAACAACATTAGCTTTGAGCCTATCTTTGATTTGATCTGTAACTCTTGAAAAATCGGCTCCAGCTCTATCCATCTTATTTACAAATACAATTCTTGGCACTTCATATCTATCTGCTTGACGCCAAACAGTCTCAGATTGAGGCTCAACACCAGATGTTCCACAAAATACTACAACGCGCCATCTAAAACTCTTAGAGATCTTTCAACCTCAATTGTAAAATCAACGTGGCCAGGCGTATCAATAATATTGATTCGATGTTGTGGGAATTGCTGCTCCATTCCAGACCAAAAACAAGTAGTAGCAGCAGATGTAATAGTAATACCCCTTTCCTGCTCTTGCTCCATCCAGTCCATGGTTGCAGCACCATCATGAACTTCACCAATTTTATGAGACAGTCCAGTATAGAAAAGTACTCTTTCTGTAGTTGTAGTTTTGCCAGCGTCTACGTGGGCACAAATACCAATGTTTCTGTACTTACTAAGTTCAGTCTGTCTAGCCATATTAAAACCTATGTAATGTTAGTGATTAAAAACGGAAATGTGAGAAAGCTTTGTTGGCTTCAGCCATGCGATGAACATCTTCTTTCTTTTTAACCGCAGAGCCTTTCCCTTCTGCAGCATCAGTTAGCTCACCAGCCAACCTATGATCCATTGACTTCTCGCTTCTTTTTCTAGCGGCTTCAACCAGCCAACGCATTGCAAGAGCTTGTCTTCTTGAAGGTCTAACTTCTATTGGAACCTGATAGGTGGCTCCACCAACTCTTCTTGATTTAACTTCAACCATTGGGCCAATTGTATCTAGGGCTTTTTTAAAAAGCTCTACGGGATCAGCTTTGGCGGTTTGATCTATTTTATCAAATGCACCATAAACTATTTTTTCAGCAACTGATTTTTTGCCATCTTTCATGATGTGATTCATGAACTTAGCAACAATAATATCTTTGTACTTTGGATCAGGTAAAATTTTTCGTTTTTCAGGACTTCTTCTTCTTGGCATGCTTATTTACCTTTCTTGGCTCCGTATTTAGATCTACGTTGTTTTCTATTTGCTACGCCAGATGTATCAAGCGAACCCCTAACTGTGTGGTATCTAACACCAGGAAGATCTTTTACCCTTCCTCCGCGAATAAGAACAACGGAATGTTCTTGAAGGTTATGCCCTTCACCACCAATGTATGAAGTTACTTCATATCCACTAGTTAACCGGACTCTGCATACTTTTCTTAAAGCTGAGTTAGGTTTTTTAGGCGTGGTTGTGTAAACACGAGTACAAACTCCCCGACGTTGTGGAGATTTCTCCAACGCAGGAACATCTGTTTTCCTCACTTTAGGTTTGCGAGGTTTTCTTATTAATTGATTTACTGTAGNCATAATTTATTAGTTGGACGCGATTTTATAGAGATGATTCACTACGGTCAACATTATTCCTCGCTTTCTTGTAATTCTTGCCTTAACGCAGCTTCGATATCATCCTCAGAAAGNATTGAATCTGTTGAATCACTTGCTTTCTTAGCTGCCATTTGATCATGGAACTCCATGCCTGTTCCGGCTGGTATTAACCTNCCAACAACAACATTTTCTTTCAGGCCTCTTAGATAATCTACCTTCCCAGTNACCGAGGCTTCTGTTAAGACTCGAGTAGTTTCCTGGAATGATGCAGCTGAAATGAATGAGTTTGTTGTGAGAGATGCTTTGGTAATGCCAAGTAAAACCCTTTCAAAGCGAGCAGGTTCTTTATTAGCTGCAACAGCTTTAGCATTTTCTTCAACAAGTTCTGCATNCTCAACCTGGTCACCCTGAATAAACTTAGTATCTTCTCCATCAACGATTAATGCTTTTCTGAGCATTTGACGCAATATTGTTTCAATATGCTTATCATTAATTAGAACACCTTGAAGTCTGTAAACATCCTGTATTTCATTTACGATAAAGTTTGTTAACTGAGGAATTCCTCGCAATCTTAAAATATCATGAGGACTCAATGGGCCATCGGAAATAATGTCACCTTTTTCTATTCTTTCACCCTCAAAAACTGTCAAAGTTCTATGCTTGGGAATAAGCATTTCAACATTTTGAGTTTTCTTTGTTGCGCCATCAGGAGTAATAACTAGCCTGACTTTTCCTTTGGTTTCTTTTCCAAAAGCAATTGTCCCACTGTCTTCTGCTAACACAGCAGCATCTTTAGGTTTTCTTGCCTCAAATAAATCAGCAACCCTTGGAAGACCACCGGTAATGTCTTTGGTTTTAGATCCTTCAAGAGGAATCCTTGCTAGAACTTCGCCAGCATGAAGTTTCTTACCATCTTTAAGATTAACCAAAGCCTTAGCAGGCAATGAATAGTTAGCCGGAGTTTTATGCTCCCCCAATGGAACAGGTTTACCTTTTGAGTCTACTAGAGCAATTGAAGGCACTTTATCTTTACCAGCTGAAGGTCTTTCAGCCACATCAATCACCTCAATACTAGAGAGACCTGTAAGTTCATCTGTTTTAGATCGAACAGTCACTCCATCTTCAATGTCAGAGAATTGAACAATTCCCTCTACTTCGCTGATAATAGGACGTGTATATGGATCCCAACCAGCAATTTTTAATCCAGGCTCAACGCTGGTTTGATCTTTAGCCAATAATGTTGATCCATAAATTAATTTGTGCTGCTCGATTAATTTACCTTTTTCATCTGTAAGAGTGACTTGGCTATTTCTTGAAACAACAACTTCTTGTTTATCTTTATTGGTAACTGTTTTAATGTCTGAAGAGAAATTAATCACTCCAGAATTATTTACAACAATTGCATTATCTTCTGATGCGCTAGAGGCAGCTCCACCAATATGAAAAGTACGCATAGTAAGCTGTGTTCCTGGCTCGCCGATAGATTGTGCTGCTACGACTCCCACAGCCTCTCCTCTGTGAACTAGATGGCCTCTTGCCAAGTCTCTACCATAACACTTGGAACAAACCCCATAGCTAGCCTCACAGGTCATTGGAGATCTAACTTTTAGTGATGAAATATTAAGTTCGTCGATTTTCTTAACTGAATCTTCATCAATTAAGTGGCCGCTTGGATATACTTCCTCACCATCGGAGTTTGAAATGCTCTCAGCAATAACTCGCCCAAGGATTCTTTCTGCAAGAGGCTGAATAATATCTCCACCCTCTACAATTGAAGAAACAACAACTGACTCTTCTGTACCACAGTCTTCTTCAACAACAACTGAATCCATGGCCACGTCACAAAGTCTTCTAGTTAAGTAACCAGAGTTCGCTGTTTTAAGGGCCGTATCAGCCAAGCCTTTTCGAGCTCCGTGAGTAGATATAAAGTACTGAAGAACTGAAAGGCCTTCTCTGAAGTTAGCTGTGATTGGCGTTTCAATAATAGAACCATCTGGCTTGGACATAAGTCCTCGCATTCCAGATAACTGCCTAATCTGAGCAGGCGATCCCCTCGCCCCTGAATCAGCATAAATAAATACAGAATTAAACGAAGCTTGATCCACTTCTTTTCCATCAGCGTCCTCTACTTGATCAGTGCTAATTTTTGTCATCATTGCTTTAGCAACTTTTTCATTTGCTCTAGACCAAATATCAATTACTTTGTTATAACGCTCGCCCTGNGTGACTAATCCAGATTCATACTGAGTCTCTATAGACTTCACTTCTTTTTCTGCGGCATCAATAATTGTTGGCTTTTCATCTGGAATGACAAAATCATCAACACCAATTGATGAGCCTGAGCGAGTTGAGTGCTCAAAGCCTAAATACATTAATTGGTCAGCAAAGATAACCGTCGCTTTTAATCCAGCTTTTCTGTATGAAAGATCTATTAGGTTAGAAACAGATTTCTTATCCAGGGTTTTATTTACGTTATCAAATCCAACCTCGATAGGAGAAATTCTCCATACCAATACTCTACCTACGGTAGTTTCTTCTAGGAATGTTCCCTTATCAGCATTCGTAATTCTTACTTTAATATTTGCATGAATATCTAAAGTTTCGGATTCGTATGCTCTTAAGACTTCATCAGGGTTACTGAAAACTCTTCCATCACCTTTAACGTTAACTCTATCTCTTGTCATGTAATAAAGGCCAAGCACAATATCTTGAGTAGGATTAATTATCGGCTCTCCATTTGCAGGAGATAAAATATTATTTGTTGACATCATTAATGCACGGGCTTCTAGCTGCGCTTCAATAGATAAAGGTACATGAACAGCCATCTGGTCACCGTCAAAGTCAGCATTAAATGCAACACAAACGAGAGGATGTAATTGAATAGCTTTGCCTTCCACAAGAAGAGGTTCAAATGCTTGAATACCTAATCTATGAAGCGTAGGAGCTCTATTAAGAAGAATTGGGTGCTCTCTAATGACATCTTCTAAAATCTCCCATACTTCTGGAGTTTCGCGTTCTACTAATTTTTTAGCAGCCTTGATAGTTGTCGCTAGTTCCTTTTGCTCAAGTTTTCCATAAACATATGGCTTGAAAAGCTCTAAGGCCATTTTTTTAGGAAGTCCACATTGATGAAGCTTCAAATTTGGACCTGCAACAATTACAGACCTTCCAGAATAATCAACTCGCTTACCAAGGAGGTTTTGTCTAAATCTTCCGCCTTTACCTTTAATCATATCTGCCAATGATTTAAGAGGTCGTTTATTTGTTCCAGTAATTACTCGGCCTCTTCTTCCATTATCCAAGAGAGCGTCAACACTTTCTTGGAGCATTCTTTTTTCATTTCTAACAATAATATCTGGCGCACTTAATTCTAATAAGCGTTTTAATCTATTGTTTCTATTAATTACTCGTCTATAAAGGTCATTAAGATCTGATGTTGCAAAACGACCCCCCTCAAGAGGAACCAATGGTCGCAAATCTGGCGGCAAAACCGGCAGAACATTCATGATCATCCATTCAGGTTTGTTTCCTGATTCATTGAATGCTTCAAGTAATTTTAATCTTTTAGATAACTTCTTTAATTTTGTTTCAGAGTTGGTTTGAGGAACTTCTTCTCGAATAATTCTAATCTCTTCAGCTAAATCAATCTCTTGAAGCAGCATTTGAACTGCTTCAGCGCCCATGGAGGCTGTAAACTCGTCGCCATATTCGTCAAAGGCTTCTACAAATTCCTCTTCAGTTAAAATTTGACATTTCTCTAGCTCAGTCAATCCTGGATCAGTAACAATGTAGCTTTCAAAATATAAAACTCTTTCAATTTCTCTTAATGTAATATCTAGCAATAAACCAATTCTTGAGGGAAGTGATTTTAAAAACCATATATGTGCAACTGGTGCAGCAAGCTCAATGTGACCCATTCTATCTCTTCTGACTTTTGCCAAAGTAACTTCAACACCACACTTCTCACAAACCACCCCTCGATGCTTCATGCGCTTATATTTTCCGCAAACACATTCGTAATCTTTTACAGGCCCAAAAATCTTGGCACAAAATAGCCCATCTCTCTCTGGTTTAAATGTTCGATAGTTAATCGTTTCAGGTTTTTTTACCTCACCAAATGACCATGACCTGACCATTTGAGGAGAAGCTAAACCAGCAGTAATAGAAGAAAAATCTTCTTGCTTAGTCTTTAATGAATTTAGTAAATCTTTCAATTATTTCTCCTAATTTTCTGAATCAAGTTCTAGGTTAATTCCAAGTGATCGAATCTCTTTTGTGAGCACATTAATGACTCAGGGATGTTTGCATCCATTTCGTAGTTTCCATCAACAATATTTTTATACATTTTAGTTCTGCCTGGTACGTCATCAGACTTAACAGTGAGCATTTCCTGGAGAGTATATGAGGCTCCATAAGCTTCAAGAGCCCAAACCTCCATTTCACCAAACCTTTGTCCACCAAATTGAGCTTTTCCTCCAAGAGGTTGCTGCGTAACCAGACTATATGAGCCTGTAGAACGAGCATGCATTTTATCGTCAACCAAATGGTTAAGCTTAATCATGTACATGTAGCCAACTGTTACAGGTCTCTCGAACTGTCTTCCGGTTCTTCCATCGAATAAAGTTAATTGACCAGACTCAGGAAGGTCTGCAAGCTTTAGAAGCTGTTTAATTTCAGATTCCTTTGCTCCATCAAAAACTGGAGTTGCAATTGGAAGGCCTGAAGTTAAGTTGCTTGCCAAAGATTGAATCTCTGAATTATTAAAAGAGTTCAGATCTTCTTTGATTGTTGCGTTCTTGTTGTATAAAACATCTAAGTATTTTTTTAGCTCATCNGCTTTGGCTTTGGCTTTAATCATTTTATTGATTTTTTCACCAATCCCCTTAGCTGCTGAACCCATATGAGTTTCAAGAATCTGGCCAACATTCATTCGAGATGGNACACCAAGTGGGTTTAAGACAATATCAACTGGGTTACCCTCATCATCGTAAGGCATATCTTCAATCGGCATAATTTCAGAGATCACACCCTTGTTACCATGCCTTCCAGCCATTTTGTCACCAGGCTGAATTCTTCGTTTAACTGCCAAATAAACTTTAACAATTTTAATTACCCCAGGCGCTAAATCATGGCCGCGGATAATTTTTTGCTTTTTCTCATCAAAGCTTTCTTGAATATCTTTTAAGTATTGCTTTAATGCTTTTTCAGCATTTTCAATTTTACTGTTTGATGCATCATCTGAGGTTCTAACTGATAGAAGATCATCTAAGCTTAGTTCAGATAAGTCATCAGCAGCAATTGTAGAGCCTTTCTTTAAACCAGGTCCTTTAGAAACCTTGCTACCTTTAAGAATATCAACTAGACGAATTCTTGTCGCATCATTAATAATATTAATTTGATCATCTGCGTCTTTTTTTGCTACCGCTAGGTGGTCCGACTCGATTGATTGAGTTCTCTCATCTTTTTCCATGCCATCTCTTGTAAAGACTTCAACTCCGATCACAGTGCCATTTATACTTGAAGGCACTCTTAAAGATGTATCTTTTACATCGGAGGCTTTCTCACCAAAGATTGCACGCAATAACTTTTCTTCAGGGGATAGTTGAGTCTCACCTTTAGGAGTAATTTTACCAACTAAAATATCGCCAGCTTTTACTTCAGCTCCGACGTAAACCATTCCACAATCATCAAGCTTCCCAAGAGAACCCTCTCCAACATTTGGAATATCTGCAGTGATTTCTTCAGACCCTAATTTTGTATCTCTTGAAATACAAGTGAGTTCCTGAATATGGATAGAAGTAAATCTATCTTCTCTAGAAACTTTTTCAGACATTAAAATTGAATCTTCAAAGTTATACCCATTCCATGGCATAAATGCGATTCTGATATTTTGTCCTAAGGCAAGTTCGCCATTATCTACTGATGGGCCATCGGCTAAAATATCTCCATATTTAACTTTATCGCCGACAGAGACTAAGGGTCTTTGATTGATGCAAGTATTTTGATTAGATCTTGTAAATTTTGTCAGATTGTAAATATCAACAGCGTTATTTGAATTTTTAGAGTCTGTTACTCTTACAACAATTCTAGCTGCGTCAACATTTTCAACAACACCATTATTCTTAGCGACAACACAAACACCAGAGTCACCTGCAACAATTGTCTCAAAACCAGTTCCTACAAGAGGCTTTTCAGGCTTAAGGACTGGCACAGCTTGACGCATCATATTTGAGCCCATTAGTGCTCTGTTTGCATCATCATGCTCTAGAAAAGGGATTAAAGATGCTGCAACTGAAACCACCTGTTGAGGGGCAACATCCATCAAATCAATTCTTTCTGGACTCATCAATGCAGAATCACCATTGTGACGAACAGGCACAAGGTCATCAGCGAATTTTCCAGCTTTATCTAGAACAGCATTTGCTTGAGCAATAACATGTTCAGCCTCGTCAATAGCTGAAAGATAAATAATGTCATTTGTAACTTTTCCTTTAATTACTTTTCTATAAGGGCTCTCAATGAATCCAAAGGCATTAGTTCTTGAATAGCATGCAAATGAGTTTATCAAGCCAATGTTTGGTCCCTCGGGGGTTTCAATAGGGCATAGGCGGCCATAATGAGTGGGATGCACGTCCCTAACCTCAAAACCAGCTCTCTCTCTTGTTAACCCTCCTGGGCCAAGCGCAGATACTCTTCGTTTATGAGTAATTTCGGACAATGGATTATTTTGATCCATGAACTGAGATAATTGGCTAGAGCCAAAAAACTCTTTAATAGCAGCGGTAACTGGTTTTGCATTAATTAAATCTTGTGGCCCAAGCTCATCAGCTTCAGCCATGCTCAATCTTTCTCTAACAGCTCTCTCAACTCTGATTAGACCAACTCTAAATTGATTGGCTGTCATTTCGCCAACAGATCTAACTCTTCTGTTACCTAAATGATCAATGTCATCGACAGTGTCATGACCGTCCCTTATATCCACGATCCCTTTCATAACACCTAAGATGTCATCTAAATCTAAAATGCCTGGAGTTTCTTTGGTTGTGTCAATTTTTAATCTTCTGTTAAATTTCATTCTTCCAACCTCTGAAAGATCGTATCTTTCATGATTGAAGAATAGATTTTGGAATAATTGCTCAGCTGAATCTTTGGTTGGTGGCTCACCAGGTCTCATCATTCTATAAATTTCAACTAAAGCTTCAAGCTTGTTTGAAGTTGGGTCAGCTCTTAAGGTAGTTGATATATATGGCCCTTTATCAAGCTCATTAATATATAAAGTATGAAGCTCAGAAACATTACCTTCTCTGAAAGATTCGATAATTGTTTGATCAATTTCTGTATTTGCAGGAACTAAGACTTCTCCAGTTTCCTTATTAAAAATATCTTTGGCGAGAACCTTGCCAATTAGGTAATCATCCTCAACTTTTAACGCAGTCATTTTAGCTTGTTCTAGCTCGCGAACATGCCTTGCTGTAATTCTTTTATTAGCCTCAACAACAACTTTTGATTTAATTTTTAAATCGACTGGAAGTGTTTGACCTCTCAACCTTGATGGTATTAATTCAATACTGATACCTTCTTTCTCAACCTGGACTGTATCAATTTCATAGAAGTTTTGAAGAATTTCTTCAGTTCCTATATCCAAAGCTTTTAAAATAATAGTAGCTGGGATTTTTCTTCTTCTATCTATTCGGCAATAAAGATTATCTTTAGGATCAAATTCAAAGTCTAACCATGAGCCTCTGTAAGGAATTATTCTTGCTGAATAAAGAACCTTACCAGATGAATGTGTTTTACCTTTGTCATGATCAAAGAAAACGCCAGGTGATCTATGAAGTTGGTTTACAACAACTCTTTCTGTTCCGTTAATTACGAATGATCCATTTTCTGTCATGAGAGGGACTTCACCCATGAATACTTCGCCCTCTTTTACATCTTTAACTTCTTGGAAATTAGTGTCCCTATCGTAAATAACTAAACGAACAACAATGCGCAGTGGAGCTGAATAACTCAAACCCTGAACTAAACATTCTTGAACTGTGTAACCAGGTTTACCTAGTTGATATGAAACATATTCAAGGGCAGCATTACCAGACACACTAGTAATAGGAAAAAGAGTTTGAAAAACTTCTTCAAGACCTTTGTTCTCTCTTGCACCTACTTCAACATATTGTTGAAGAAATTGTGTATAAGATTCAAGTTGAGTCTCAATTAATTTTGGAAGTTGCATTACTTTTGGCAATCTTCCGAAGTTTTTTCTAATTCTTCTTTTTTCTGTATAGCTGTATGACATATGTCGCCCTTTAAAAATGTTTTAAATGAAAGATTATTTAAGCTCTGCTGAAGCTCCTGCTTCGGTTAATTGCTTAAGCATTTCTTCAGCATCAGCTTTCTTAACAGCTTCTTTCAAAGTGTTAGGAGCGCCGTCAACTAAATCTTTAGCTTCTTTCAAGCCAAGTCCTGTAATTGCGCGAACAGCTTTAATTGCTTGAACTTTTTGATCACCAGCTGCAGTTAAAACTACGTCAAAGTCATCTTTTTCTTCAGCAGCTTCACCAGCNTCTCCGCCAGCTGCAGCAGGAGCAGCGGCCACAGCAGCAGCTGCAGTAACACCGAATTTCTCCTCAATCGCTGAAATTAATTCAACTAAGTCCATAACGGACATCTCTTCTATCGCACTNAAAATATCATCTTTAGATATTGCCATTTTCTTCTCCTAGATTTAGGCGTTAGCCTGTTTGTTGTCACGAACTGCAGAAAGAACCCTAGCTAATTTACTTGGCACTTCATTAAGAAGTGTCGCAAATTTACCTATAGGTGCTTGAAGCACTGCAGCAATAAGAGTTAAAGCTTCTTCTCTTGAAGGCAAGGATGCTAAAACATCAATTTGCGATCCATCGAGAAGTTGCCCTTCCACAACCAAAGCTTTGATCTCGAGAGCTTCAAAGTTTTTTGCGTAAGTTTTTAACATCTTCGCTGCTGCACCTGGCTCAGCATATGAGAATGCAAAAAGTGAGGGACCTGTTAACACTTCATCGGTACAACCAAAATCAGTGCCTTCAAATGCCAATTTTGCAAGTGAGTTTTTGATAACCTGAATATGAACTCCAGATTCTGTTCCTTGTTTTCTAATTTCAGTTAACTCAGAAACCTTAAGGCCTCTGGCGTCTGAAATTACAAGTGAAGATGCAGAAGCCGAAACCTCTTTAACTTCTTGAACTATTCTCTCTTTATCTTCTCTAGCTAACGCCACAGCAATTCTCCTATTAATGCCTTTCGGCTAATCGGTGACAAACCGCCTTCGCAATTTGAACACCACCTACGTAGGAAATTAAGCTTTCGCACCTACGGTCTTTGACGGCTGCGATTAACGCAACAATCTAGGGTCAAAAAAGACCCTAAAACTTATACAACTAATGAAGCAGGAGTCACTTTAACCCCCGGTCCCATCGTGCTACTCAAAGCAACGCTATGAATATAAACACCTTTTGCAGTAGCTGGCTTTAATTTCTTTACTTCTTCTAGCATCGCCGCTGCATTTTCTTGAATTTGGTTTGTTGCAAATGACACCTTGCCAATACAACCATGAAGAATTCCATTCTTATCTGTTCTGAACCTTACTTGGCCAGATTTTGCATTATTAATTGCTTCGCCAACCTTTTCAGTAACAGTTCCAGTTTTTGGGTTAGGCATCAAGCCTTTAGGTCCAAGCACTTGCCCAAGCTGACCAACAATTTTCATTGCACCCTGAGAAGAAATTACAACGTCGACCTGAATTTCCTCTTTTTTAAACTTTTCAGCTAAATCTTCCATGCCAACAAAATCTGCCCCNGCATCAGTTGCTTCCTTCGCTTGATCGCCATCTGCAAATACTGCAACCGTGACAGCTTTTCCCAGTGAGTGTGGCAAAGTGATTGCTCCTCTAACATTTTGGTCTGACTTCCCTGGATCAATTCCAAGCCTAAGAGCTATATCAACCGACTCATCAAACTTATTTGATTTCACTGTCTGAAAAATATTCATAGCTTCTTCTAATGAATATGTATTTTCAGGATTTACAAGCTCTAATAGCTGTTTCTTCTTCTTTGTAAGCTTAGTCATTATTTAACCTCTACTCCCATGCTTCTTGCTGTTCCAGCAATAATTTTTACTGCTTGATCCATTTCGTTTGCATTTAAGTCTTTCTGTTTGGCTGTAACAATATCCTCAAGCTGCGCTCTTGTTATAGTTCCAACTTTATCTCTATTTGGAACACCGCTTCCCTTCTCAAGGCCAAGGGCTTTTTTAATCAAAACAGATGCTGGTGCAGATTTAACCTGAAAAGTAAAAGACTTATCTTCATATACGGTAATGACTACTGGAAGAGGGAGGCCTTTTTCCATGTTTTGTGTTTCTGCATTAAATGCATTACAAAAATCCATAATATTTACAGCCGCTTGGCCCAAGGCCGGTCCAACTGGAGGGCTCGGATTAGCTGCGCCTGCAGGGATTTGGAGTTTTAAAATTGTTGCTACTTTCTTTGCCATTATGTTTTCTCTATTTGCATGAAATCTAATTGAACTGGAGTGGATCTGCCAAGAATTTGAACTGAAACTTTAACCATACTTCTTTCATAATCAACTTCTTCAACAACGCCGTTAAAGTCATTAAATGGACCATCACACACCCTGATAACTTCACCGGGTTCAAATAGTGTTTTAGGTCTTGGAGCTTCTTCGCCGACCTCAATTCTGTTAAGGATATTATCAACATCACTTTTTGAAATAGAAGATGGCTTATCTTTCTTGCCACCAACGAATGTACTAACCCTTGGAGTATGCTTAACAAGCTGCCAAGTATCATCATTCATTTCCATCTCTATTAANATATATCCAGGGAAAAATTTACGTTCTGTTTTTTTCTTAGCACCACTTTTAAGCTCAACAACTGATTCAGTTGGCACAAGAATTTCACCAAATTGATCCTGCAATCCAGCAAGTTGAATNCGTTCTTCGATAGCAGCTTTTACTTTAAGCTCGTATCCAGAATATGCCATGATTACGTACCAATTCACTTTATTACTACCCTAAAATTAATTTAGTTAACCAACTCAAAAGAGATTCTAGTGCCCAAAAAAATAAACAAAGGACAACGATAGAACCAAATACCACCATAAATGTTTGAGTTGTTTCCATTCGAGAGGGCCAAACAACCCTTCTCATCTCAGTCCTTGACTCACGCATGAGCTTGACTGCGCCGCTTCCAAAAACTGTTGTGGCAAGAATAATGATCGCAAGAATAAAAAGTGCAACTACCGCAAGAACTCTATAAAGGAATGCAACTTCAGTGTAATAGCCATTGCCAACAATAGCAGCTGAAAAGATGCCTATGGCTAGGAGCCATTTGATCTTATCGGCAATGTTCGATGCGTTACCTTTTGCCATATTTGTTCTTTAAACCAGCTCCGTGGCAGGCCAGGAGGGACTTGAACCCCCAACCTACGGTTTTGGAGACCGTCGCTCTACCAGTTGAGCTACTGGCCTAAATTTTCTCCTATAAATAGAGACAAAAATGCCGAGCGTTAATCTCGGCACAATTGTAAAATTGTTAAATTACTTAATAATCTTAGCGACTACGCCAGCTCCAACTGTTCTTCCGCCTTCTCTAATCGCAAATTTCAAACCTTCTTCCATAGCGATTGGAGCAATTAGAGTAACTGTCATCTTAATGTTGTCACCAGGCATAACCATTTCAACGCCTTCAGGTAA
>JGI26247J51722_1000098_pt1 | contig 34048 bp, 45 predicted proteins | sample SaaInlV_100m_DNA_2_FD_51722 | JGI IMG/M metagenome (IMG submission 51722)
CCTTCCCCTGCCTTTTTTCTATTCATTCATATTTTATTGCTCGGTGCCATTGGAATAGTTTGTTTTAATGGCTGTAAAACTTAAAAGCATTAAATCATACTTAAAAATGACAGCCTACTCTTAACATCCAACTATGGTTTTGTCGAATAAAACGATTTTACGCAATCTAGAATCATTCTCTTAGAAAGTTTCAGTCATTATCGCAAACTGTTGTTACTTTCTTAACTTATAAAGCACATCATGGTATATTGAATAATTTTTCTGTAATATATAAAAAAATATTACAAACCGCATCACCTCTTGCAAACATGCTATCTAGTAAAGCTCTAGAAGTAGCAATAACTTTTTAGCAGTAAGCTAATTAAATACTTATGGCAAACAACAACAATGCCCGGGATGACACTCACCAATGCGAAAAATGCCTTCCTGCATTCTGCTGTAATTATTTTGCTTTTGGAATAGATGAACCCGAAAATCGCAAGGACTACGAAAGTCTATTGTGGAAACTTGCACACGACAAAGTATCAATCTATGTTTACCGAAAGCAATGGTATATCATGATCCATACTCGGTGCAATTTCTTAACTTCAGATAACAAGTGTGGAATTTATGAAGACAGGCCATACCTCTGCAAAGAACATAGCGTAGAAAACTGTGAATACACAGGCGATGACTATGGATTTAGCGATCACTTCAAAAGTTATGATGACCTTCTTGAGCACATTAAAGAGAACACTAACTTCCGGTTTAAGCTAGATCCTACTGGCGTGCGTCCAAACTGCGTGTGAGGAGTTTTATGTGGATTATCTTTTGCTTTCTTAAAAGTTCTTTCGCCGGCTTATAAATCTTTCTCTATGATTTTTTTGTCGTAGAATCCTCGTCAGGTTTTTTATCTTTTTTAACACTCTTTTCTTTTTTATCCACCATTTTTTTCTTAGTCTGTGCTACCTTCTTTTTCTCGGCATCAGATTTTTTACCTATTGTTTTGGCTGTAGATTCCTTGGCATCTTTTTTCGATTTTTTTTCTTTTTCCTCGACTGCTGCCTTTTTAGCAGTCACCCCCACCTTTTTCTTCCCCTTGTCCGGCTGTTTTACAGGCGATCCACCCTCCCGGTCTACCAACTCAATAAATGCCATAGGAGCATCGTCCCCCAGCCGGTGACCCAACTTAATAACCCGAGTATACCCACCTGGGCGGTTTGCATACCTCTCAGCGAGAGGGCCAAATATTTTTTTCAATGAATCTTTATCGGCAACCAGCTTTAAAGCATGGCGACGGGCATGTAGTGTCCCTTTTTTCCCAAGTGTAATGGTTTTTTCTACTTTCCCACGCAACTCCTTGGCTTTAGCTAAAGTGGTACGAATCCGTTCTCTACCAATTAGAGCAGTCACCATATTCCTAAATAGTGCTTTTCGGTGTGCTGATGTGCGCCCAAATTTTCTACCCGTTTTTAAATGCCGCATTATCGTGGGGTGTCCTTAGTTAGGATTCTCTTAAATAAGAGATCATAAGTCGATATTAGCTTCAACCTCTACTTCTTTTTTCTTTTTGACCTGCGTGATATGTTTCAGGTCTTCTTCGTCAAGCTTTACTCCTAAATGCAACTCCATACCATCTAGGATTTCTTTAATCTCATTAAGAGACTTACGGCCAAAGTTTCTTGTTCTCAGCATTTCCGAGTCTGTTTTTTGAACTAACTCAGCAATAGTTTCAATATTGGCATTTTTTAAACAATTATATGAACGCACTGAGAGCTCTAGCTCTTCTACACTCTTGGCTAAATTAATCCACATTTTCTGTTTTTCTTGGTTAGCTACTGGCTTCTCTGGCTCGGGCTCCTCATCAAAGTTAATAAACACCTGCATATGATCTTTAGCAATTTTAGCGCTATGCGCTACAGCGTCTTCCGGAGTAATGCCTCCATTTGTCCATATTTCCATGACTAACAAATCATAATCAGTAGATTGACCTACTCGTGTGCTCTCAATGTTATAAGAAACTTTTTCAATTGGAGAAAAAACTGAATCGACTGCTATCATTTGCACAGACTCCCCTTCCAATTCTTGTTTTTCTGCAGGGACATAGCCTCTACCTTTACGTACGATCATTTCAATGTTCAGGCTACTATTTTTATCCAGCGTTGCAATCAGATGGTCAGGGTTTAGAATGGTGACCTGCGAGTCGGCAACGATGTCATTAGCACTTAGCTTGCCTTGTCTATCTTTCTTAAGATATATTCTTTTTTCATCAACGTCTTCAGCTAAAGTCAAATTTACCTGTTTGAGGTTGAGGATAATTTCTGTAACATCTTCAAGAACTCCAGGAATTGACGAAAACTCATGGAAAACCCCTTCAATTTGTACAGCAACAATGGCAGCTCCCTCTATAGAGGAAAGGAGCATCCTTCTAAGTGAGTTACCAGTAGTAACTCCATAACCTCTTTCAAAAGGACCTACTGAAAACTTTCCATAGTTTTCGTTTTTTACTCCTTTTTCAAATTCTAAGCGTTTGGGTTTAACGATTCCTTGCGCGTTGAACATATTTCCTCCAATTTTTCTGGTGGATTAGCACCAAATCTATGTTTTATGAATTTAAGTTCTCAATAAGAGCTATCGAGAAAAAAGCTCAACTATTAATTGTTCCTCAATTGGAATTGTAATATCTTCTCTTGTAGGCAAATCCTGAACAATTCCTTTCTTCGTCTCCACATCAAACACCAGCCAATGAGGTTGATTCTTATCTTTTATATTTTGCAACGCGGTCTTGATAGGAAATTTCTCAATTTTTTTCTGAGCAGGTGCTACCTCATCACCTTTACTTAAAATGTAAGAAGGAATGTTAACTTTTCTTCCATTAACAGTAAAGTGGTTATGGCGAACCAATTGTCGAGCAGCATTTCTTGATGGAGCCAAACCCATTCTATAAATTATATTATCGAAACGTAATTCAAGGGTTTGTAGAAGGTTCTCGCCCGCAACCCCCTTTTTCCTCTCAGCACGTGCGAAGTAGGCGCGGAAAGGCTTTTCCAGCACCCCATAAATTCTTTTAACTTTTTGCTTTTCTCGCAACTGAAGACCATATTCAGAAAACTTTTTGCGCCCTTGACCGTGCTGACCAGGAGGGTACGCCCGCTTCTCGATAGCACACTTCGCGGTCTCACATCTATATCCTTTTAAATATAATTTCATGCCCTCGCGACGACATAAACGACAAACAGAACCTGTGTATCTTGCCAACTTATTGATCCCCCATATTAAGGATTGACATTAAACTCGCCTCCGCTTTCGTGGCCGGCAACCGTTATGAGGCATTGGGGTCTTGTCCCTAATGACCGTAACCTCCATCCCTATATTAGACAGTGAACGAATGGCTGATTCACGACCGGGCCCTGGTCCCCTAATGCAAACCTCGAGTTTTTTCATCCCCATATCCCGTGCCTTAATTCCCGCCTTTTCTGCAGCAACCTGGGCAGCAAAAGGGGTGCTTTTTCTAGAGCCTTTAAATCCTTGAGCTCCCGCACTAGACCAAGAAATAACATTACCGGACAGGTCGGTGATCGACACAATTGTATTATTGAATGTTGCCTGAATATGAGCAACCCCAAGTTCCGGAGCATTTTTGCTTCTTTTTTTTACACTTTTTTTATCCTTTTCCACCGCCATAAATAATTTTCCTCTATTTATTTTTTAGTTCGAGCGCCCACTGTTTTTTTTGGCCCCTTCCGACCCCTGGCATTGGTATGCGTTCGCTGACCACGCACCGGAAGCCCTTTACGATGCCGTATACCACGATATGCGCCTATATCCATCAACCGCTTCACATTCATATTAATCGAACGGCGAAGATCACCTTCTACCTCATATTCTTTTTCGATGACCGCTCTGATACGAGAAACTTCGTCCTCAGTAAGATCTTTTATGCGAGTATTTTCATCGATCTTAGCTTGTCCCAGAATCTTAATAGAGGCAGGCTTTCCCGATTCCATAAACATACGTAAGGGCAATAACAGCTCTTTTATCTTTAGGAATATCTACACCCGAAATACGTCCCACAATTTCTCCTTTTGAAAACTACAGGGGAAAACCTATCCCTGTCTTTGTTTATGCTTGGGATTCTCACAAATTACACGAACGACTCCCTGTCGACGAATAACCTTACACTTTTTACAAATCGGCTTTACTGATGACCTTACTTTCATAATTTCTTTCTACTTATGTCTATAAGTGATGCGCCCTCGGGTCAAATCATATGGTGAAAGTTGAACTTTGACCTTGTCGCCCACAAGTATTCTAATAAAATGCATTCTCATTTTCCCCGAAACATGGGCTAAAATTTTATGCCCATTATCAAGCTCTACCCTAAACATTGCATTTGGTAAGGGTTCTAGCACCGTTCCTTCGACTTCTATCGATTCTTCCTTCGACATATTAGGACACCACAGCGCAAACTCTGGAAAAAATATCCTCTACGCTTCCAGAACCCTGAACTGTTTTCAAGTTACCTTGTTTCCTATAATACTCCTTGAGGGGAGCGGTTTCTTTTTCGTAAACCTCTAACCGTTTCTTGATAGTGTCCTCCTTATCATCTTCGCGTTGACAGAGTTCTCCTTCACAACTATCACAGACACTCGCCTTTAAGGGAGGACGTGACATTTCATGAAACATAGCCCCACAGTCAATACAAGTACTCCGCCCCGTAAGCCGGCCTAACAACTCTTCGCCTTCAACCTCAATGTCCACCACCGCATCTATCGACAAATCCATCTCATCCAAAGTCTCTGTTAGCCTTTCAGCTTGCACTATGGTTCTAGGAAAACCGTCAAGAATGAACCCTGCCCGACAATCTTCCTCTACAATTCGCTCTTTGATCAATCCGATAACAACATCATCTGGAACCAGTTTTCCCGCGTCCATAAATATTTTTGCTCGGTTACCAATCTCGGTACCATTCTGAATCGATTTTCTCAGAATATTTCCCGTAGAAACTTGCGGTCTCCTAAATTTTTCATCCAACATTTTAGCTTGGGTCCCTTTGCCCGCACCCGGCGGACCGAGTAGGATAAGTCTCACAAATCAACCCCGCCGACCTTTGATCCGGCCTTTTTTCATAAACCCGTCATAGTTTCTCATCACCATGTGCGATTCTAACTGCTGCATTGTATCCAACGATACACCTACGACAATTAAGAGACTGGTTCCACCAAAGTAAAATGGGATATTGATATATTTTATTAAATAATCTGGCAAAATGCAGACCAATGACAGATATATCGCACCATAAAAAGTAATCTTCGATAAAATTTCGTCAATATACTCCGAGGTCTTTGCGCCTGGCCGTATTCCCGGAACAAAACCTCCATGCTTCTTCATATTGTCTGCAACATCAACCGGGTTAAAAATAACTGCCGTATAAAAATAACAGAAGAAAAAGATAGCCCCAATAAAGATCAAACTATAAACAATCGTACCCGGTGTCAGCATCGCTGAAACATTTTGCATCCATGGGTGGGTAGTGAATTGGGCTATAGTCGCCGGAAACATGATGATAGAAGACGCAAATATAGGCGGTATAACACCCGAAGTATTTACTTTAAGTGGCAAGTGAGTACTTTGCCCCCCATACATTTTTCGCCCTACCACACGTTTGGCGTACTGAATAGAGATCCGCCTTTGACCACCTTCAGTAAACACTATCATACCAATTACAGCAGCCATAAAAACCAACAAGAATAACATTAGCAATACAGATAATTCTCCTGTTCCCATTAAATCCATAGACTGAAAAATGCAGCTGGTGTCCCCGCCACGATACCAGAAAAAATAATCAACGAAATCCCATTACCAATACCCCGTTCAGTAATCTGCTCACCGAGCCACATAAGAAATGCGGTTCCAGCGGTCAAAGTCAAAACAGTCATCACCCGAAATGACCAACCCGGCATAGGAACAATCGAACCTCCTGACGGGCTTTTCATTGCCTCTAATCCCACAGCAATACCTGAACTTTGAATCATACTCAAAACAATCGTTCCATAACGCGTGTACTGCGTGATTTTTTTTTGTCCTTGCTCCCCTTCTTTTTTAAGCCTCGCCAAATAAGGAGAAACCATTGTCATCAATTGGAGAATGATTGAAGCACTGATATACGGCATGATCCCCAGGGCAAAAATTGTCAACCTACTGAGCGCGCCCCCCGAGAACATATCGAAAAACCCCATGATGGTGCCTGTCATGCGAGCCATAATTTCAGCTAGCGCAACTGAATTAATTCCTGGTATAGGAATATGAGCACCTATTCGATACACCACCAATATCCCCAAGGTAAAAAAAACTTTCCTTTTGAGCTCGGGAATCCTAAAAACATTTCCAAATGCAGCAGCACCACTCATTATAAAATACTACCTTTCCGCCAGACTTTTCGATCTTTTCTACCGCTGACCGACTAAATTTCTGCGCATGTACTGTAACCGCTTCGGATAATTCACCATTACCTAAAATCTTCACAAGATTGACTCTACGAATTACTCCCTTGTCCCTCAAAAATTCAGGGGTAATCGGATCTTTGGTCTCTAAACCTGCTATTTGAGCCAAATTAACAATCTCGTACTCTTTTTTAAAAATATTAGTAAAACCTCTCTTCGGCAGCCTTCTATACAAAGGCATCTGCCCACCCTCAAACCAGGGATGAGGATTACCACCGGATCTGGATTTCTGACCTTTGTGCCCCCGACCTGAAGTTTTTCCAGTCCCAGAACCAATACCCCGGCCAACTCGTTTTCTATCTTTGCGGCTACCAGGAACCGCCTTTAATTCCGATAATTTCATGATTTTTTATTCTACTCAGGATGTACTCGTTTTTATTTTTTGCCCTCTTACTTCCGCATAGTACTTCACACCCCTTAGACTGACCAATCCCTGGATTGTAGCCTTAACCACGTTATGGGGGTTATTTGTCCGCAAACTCTTCGTCAAAATATCCCTAATTCCTACCGCTTCCAATACGGCACGCACAGCACCTCCCGCGATTAACCCGGTCCCTTTAGATGCGGGACGCATGAGAACGCGACCTGCTCCATAAGCCCCTATTACTTCATGCGGAATAGTACTACCATCAAGAGAAACCTGCACCATGTCCCGTTTAGCTCTTTCGACACCTTTACGAATTGCTTCTGGCACTTCGTTCGCCTTACCTAAACCCCAACCGATAGAACCTTCTTTATTGCCGACTACAACAAGGGCACTAAAGCTGAACCTTCGGCCGCCTTTTACAACTTTTGCCACACGGCGAATCTTAACTACCTTGTCAACAAAATCTTGCTTAACTTCCCTTTGCTCTCGCAATGAACTCCTAGCCTCCACGATGCCGCTGGGTTGAACTTTACAATCAAATCCAGAACCCTACAGTTAATTTAAAACTTAACGCCCTTTTCCCTAACTCCATCAGCTAGCGCCTTAATACGACCAGCATAAGTAAAACCATTCCGATCATAATAAACTTCCTTAATTCCCTGCTGAACCGCTTTTTCACCAATCATATTTCCAACTAAAGCGGCCGCCTTAGAATTTCCGCCACTTTTCATCTGTCCGCGAAATGCTGGCGACATAGTGGACTCAGCCACTAAAGTTTTCCCCGCTTTATCATCGACAATCTGCGCGTAAACATGCTTAGCGCTTCGAAATACTGTAAGACGAAGTTTTTCCTTGTTCCTTTGAACATGCTTTTTTACACGTCTCTTACGATTTACTCTAAGTCGTTCTCTAGTTGAAGTTTTCATCCTTATCTAAAGTTATCCTTTGCTGGCCGCAGTCTTACCTGCCTTCCTGCGGATCTTTTCGTTTGCATACATAACCCCTTTACCTTTGTATGGCTCTGGCGGCCTTAGCATTCTAATTTCTGCCGCAACCTGCCCTACCATCTGCTTATTAACTCCCTTAACAACAATCACGTTTTTTTTACTATCGACATCGAACTCTATACCTTCTGGTGGAGGGTAGTTAACTGGATGCGAAAAACCAAGATTTAAATTCAAAGCCTTCCCCTTCAGGTCTACTTTGTAACCCACACCCACAATATTTAGGGTTTTAGAAAATCCTTCGCTCACCCCAATCACCATGTTGTTGATCAGGGTCCTCGTCAATCCATGCAGGGAGCGATCGACCCGACCGTCAGTAGGACGCGTCACGGTTATCAAGTCGTTATCAATCGCGATCGTCATATTCTGGTGAAATTTCCCTTGAAGTTGCCCCTTGGGACCCTTTACCCTCAAAGTCGTTCCATCTAACTTGCACTCGACTCCCGCGGAAATCAAAATTGGCTTTTTACCTATTCTTGACATAATTCTCTTTCACAGTTACCAAACATAACCAAGAACCTCACCCCCAACACCTTTTTCTCGACAGAGCTGGTCTGTCATAACACCAGAGGAAGTGGTTATAATTGCAATCCCAAGCCCATTAAGAACCCTAGGAATATCCCTTGATGACACATAAGTTCTTCGACCTGGCTTACTTACCCTCTTAATACCCCTAATAGCAGCATCGCCATTATGGTACTTCAAATACAACTTCAAAACCCCCTGCCTGTCATCTTCACGAACACGAAAATTTTTTATAAAACCTTCTTCTTTTAAAACTTCCGCGATTCGTGCCTTCATCTTAGAATTTGGCATTTCGACCGCACCATGCTGAACCATGAGGCCATTTCGAACACGCGTAAATAAATCAGCTATAGGATCTGTCATCATAATAAAACTAAACTCCTAATCTTAAACCAACTGTCTACCAGCTGGACTTAGTAACTCCCGGAATTTCACCCAGTAAAGCTTTATCCCGAAAACATATTCGACACATGCCAAACTTCCGCAAAAAAGCCCGCGGACGACCGCACAATCCACATCGACTGTACTCCCTAACTTGAAACTTTTGCTTTCTTTGCGCCTTAGCAATTAGCGATTTTTTCGCCATAATTCCTTCCCACTTAGAAGCCCATTAAGAGCCTCCCTTTGTAAATAAGTTACTTACGCAATGGCAGTCCCATATGTGTAAGCAGACACCTACCCTCTTCATCTGTTCGCGCAGTTGTACATATAGTAATGTTCATCCCCTGAATCTTCTCGACCTTATCATAGTCGATCTCAGGAAAAATCAACTGCTCCTTCAAGCCAATGGTATAGTTTCCTCGACCATCAAATGATTTTTTTGGCAATCCCTTAAAGTCCCGTTCTCGCGGGAGAGCAAAACTGACCAACCGCTCAAAAAATTGGTACATTCGATTGCCTCGCAACGTAACCATCACCCCAATCGGCACACCCTCACGCAATTTAAAATTCGCAATTGATTTTTTAGCTTTTGTCACAACTGGCATCTGCCCTGAAATCATCTTCAATTGCTCAACACTAGATTCAATTAATTTTCCATTCTGCAATGCCTCACCCAACCCCACATTGAGAACAACCTTATCCAGGCGTGGAACCTGCATTACATTCTTAAACCCAAGTTCCTTCTGGATTTGACTTTTGATTTTTTCGTTGTACAACTGTTTAAAGTTAGCCATATTAAGTCCTGTCGATAACCTCTTCGCATTTCCTACAAACACGCACGCGCTTACCATCTTCTAGTTTTTTTCGTTTTACGCGAACACCCTTTCCACACTTATCGCAAACAATAAGGACGTTTGACACGTGAATAGGACCTTCTTTTTCCACAATACCCGCCTGTCGCGATTTACCATCCGACTTCATATGCCTCTTAAGCATATTGAGTTTCTCAATTGTCACCGTTTCGGATTCTGAAAAAAAAGCCAGCACCTTACCCTTCTTCCCCTTCTCCTTACCAGTAACAACCTGAACGATATCGTCTTTTTTTAAAGTATTTTTCTTTGACACAGGCAACATCACAAAACCTCTGGGGCAAGGGAAAGAATTCTCATAAACTTCTTGGCACGTAACTCCCGGGCTACCGGACCAAAAATACGAGTCCCTAACGGCTCCCGGTTATCATTTATCAGAACAGCTGAGTTCACATCAAACTTAATATAAGTACCATTAGGGCGGCGAATCTCTTTTCTTGTTCGTACCACCACAGCCTTTTTGACTTCCCCTTTCTTCACGGTACTTCGAGGATCAGTTTCTCTAACAGCAACCACAATAACGTCCCCAATACGGGCATATCTTCTTCTCGAACCACCCAGCACTTTTATACACTGGACTTTTTTAGCGCCCGAATTATCAGCAACATCTAATACTGTTCTCAACTGGATCATTTCTACTTAGCCTTTTCAATTACCAATGACTTCTGTTTAACAACAACACCTAGCAAACGCCAACGCTTTTCCTTACTAAGCGGTCGACTCTCTTGGATGCGTATAAAATCTCCCTCCACGCATTCATTTTTTTCATCATGCACCTTATACTTTTTAGTTGTCTTAACCACCTTTTTAAAAACAGGGTGAGCAAACTTACGCTCCACCTTAACAACCACTGTTTTATCCATTTTACTACTGACCACAACTCCCGTCATAGTCTTCTTATTCGCCTGATCACCCATAAAACTCCTTAATTCACCAAAATGCCTTATGCACTTGGCATACTGTTATGCTTTGTCAACGCTCTCCTTAGCAGGTCCAACCAAGTCGGACTCTCTAATGATAGTCTTTAATCTAGCAATATCCCTTCGAATCGACTTAAGCCGTCCGGGGGCCTCTATTTTCCCAGTCGCTAATTGGAACTTTAGATTAAATTTTTCTCGGTCGAGATCATCCATCTTTTCCAACCGCTCTTTCCCAGTAAGGTCCCGAACTTCCTTTGCATTCATATCTTTCCTTCCATCACAAACTCACACTCAATCATTTTTAACGACAAACCGAGTCGCAATAGGTAACTTGTGCTGAGCCAACCGAAACGCTTCTTTTGCAATTTCTTCAGAAACTCCCTCCATTTCATAAAGCATTCTCCCCTGCCTGACAACAGCAACCCAATATTCTGGACCGCCCTTACCTTTACCCATTCGAGTCTCCGCTGGTTTTTTAGAAACAGGCTTATCAGGGAAAATTCGCAACCATATCTTTCCACCCCGCTTAACATAGCGAGTCATAGCAATACGCGCTGCCTCAATTTGCCGATTCGTAATCCTCCCACACTCAAGGGCCTGCAACCCAAAAGAACCAAAATCCAAATTCCCTCCGCGAAAGGCTGTGCCCCCCATTCGACCTTTGTGGCGCTTACGATACTTGACCTTTTTAGGCATCAACATGATGATGTTCCCCCAACCTCAAAATTTTCCACCCCTCTTAAACTGACTCCAAGGCAGCTTTCGTTTATCATCTCAGCGCACTTACTTTCTTTTCTTTCTATCGTTAGGCCTTAAAGAATCTTCCTTTTTATCGACCTCATCTCCAGGAAGAATATCTCCACGATAAATCCAAGCCTTAACACCAATTACCCCGAAGGTTGTATTTGCTCTAGCCGTGCCATAATCTATATCAGCCCTCAGAGTATGAAGGGGAACACGTCCTTCACGATACCACTCGCTCCTTGCAATTTCCGCCCCACCCAACCGACCGGAAACCCTAATCTTAATACCAAGCGCCCCAAAACGAAGAGATGACAGCACTGTTTTCTTCATGGCCCTGCGAAAAGATATTCGCTTCTCAAGTTGCAATGCTACGTTTTGAGCAACGAGATTTGCGTCCAACTCAGCCCGCCTAACCTCCTTAATCTCCAAACTTATTCGCTTACCACTAATCATTTTTTGCAAGTCTTCCTTAAGCCTATCGACTTCCGATCCTTTCTTCCCGATAATGATTCCCGGTCGCGCAGTATGAATACTCACCCTGACGCGGTCAGCACTTCTTTCGACCTCAACCTTTGAAATACCTGCATGCGCCAAAGTTCTTTTCACATACCCACGAAGATTGATATCTTCCAGCAGCAAACTAGAAAAATCTCGTCGCACACACCATTTTGATACCCAAGTCTTATTAATCCCTAACCGAAACCCGTATGGATGAACTTTTTGACCCACGCAACCCCCTTGTTTTATTTCTCGCTAAGCACTAAGCAAATATTACTTGACCGTTTTCGGATTGTATTCGATGTACCCCTCGCTCTAGGCATCGTCCGCTTCATCACCACACCCTGGTCAACCGTAACGCGCTTAACAAACATGTCATCCACATCNAAGACCTTGTGGTTCTCTTCAGCGTTAGCAAGAGCTGACTTTAAAATCTTTTGCATAATACGAGCAGCCTTTTTTCGCGTTAACTGCAGAATATTCATCGCATCATTCACGTTTTTTCCAGAAATCAATCTTGCCACCAACCTCGCCTTTTGGGGAGCTGTTCGCGTCCGATTTAATATTGCCTTAACTTCCATCAACCAAATACCTGATTTACGTTTTATTTAGTAACTGCTTTTTTGGTTCTACCACCATGCGACCTAAACATTCGAGTAGGAGAAAATTCACCCAGCTTGTGCCCCACCATATTCTCCGATACGAATATCGGAATATGNTTTTTGCCATTATGAACNCCAAATGTATGACCAACAAAGTCAGGAGATATTGTTGACCTTCGAGACCAAGTCTTTATAATTTTCCTGTCCCCCTGACGATTCATCTCCTCAACTTTTTTTGCGAGTGACTCATCTATAAAAGGCCCCTTTTTAAGCGATCGAGACATACATCTCCTTGATAAAATTATTACCGTTTATTTCGTTTTTTCCTTCGACTTAAAATAAATTTATTTGAACTTTTACGAGGACTTCTAGTCTTATATCCCTTAGCAGGNTGACCCCAAGGACTACAAGGATGACGCCCTCCGGAGGACCGACCCTCACCACCCCCCATCGGGTGATCGACTGGATTCATCGCTACCGCACGAACTCTGGGCCGACGTCCTATCCATCGCGTTCTCCCAGCCTTACCAAAAGAGACATTTGCATGCTCAGAGTTCCCCACAACACCTATAGTCGCCCTACAATTTATCTGCACCAAACGAACCTCACCCGATGAAAGCTTGAAAGTTGCATACGAACCCTCCTTAGCCATCAATTGAGCCGACGCNCCAGCACTTCGGGCCATTTGCCCTCCTTTACCACAACGCAATTCAATATTATGCACCAGAGTCCCCTCGGGAATCAGCTTAATCGGCAAGGAATTCCCCGTTCGAATTTCCGCCTGATCGCCAGAAACTACCTTATCACCAACCTTCAATCCTTCAGGAGAAAGTATATAGCGCTTTTCCCCATCGACATAAGCCANCAATGCAATATTAGCCGACCGATTAGGGTCATACTCAACGCCGACAACTTTAGCCTCTACACCGTCTTTGTTTCTCTTAAAGTCTATCATTCGGTACTGNTTGCGATGCCCTCCGCCCCGCCGTTTCGCAGTTAACCTGCCTCGGTTATTACGNCCACCTGTACGGGCCAATGCTTCAAGCAAACTTTTTTCCGGGGTTGACTTTGTGATTTCCTCAAACCCAGGGATGGTGCGAAAACGAACACCCGGAGAACGAGGTTTTAACTTTCTAACTGGCATCAGGAAGCGCCCCCTTCAAATAATTCAATCTTATCCCCTTCTTTAAGGCGCAACATAGCTTTCTTCCACGATTTTGTATGACCTACCGTTTTCCCAAAGCGACGATATTTTCCTGGAACAACAAGCGTATTAACTTTTGTAACCGTCACACTAAACACCTTCTCCACTGCTTCTTTTATCTGAATCTTATTAGCCTGCGAATGAACTTGAAAGGCAACCCAATTTCCGTCAGCCAGCATCTGGGTAGTTTTTTCAGTAATAACAGGCTTCTTTAAAATTTGATAATGACCAACCTTCATCCCAACCTCTCCCCTAGCTTCTTAATCGCCTCTGAAGTACACACAATTTTCTCATGGAAAAGCAGGTCGTAAACATTCACCCCCTCAACCGGCAACACGTTAACAGTTGGAAGATTACGGACAGCCAACTCCAAGTTCTTGTTTTTTTCCGCTGTAACAAAAAGGGTCTTTTCTGGCAACCCTAAAGCCTTAATCACCTGAACCGCTTCTTTTGTCTTAGGAGTATCAAGGGTTAGTTTATCAAGCACAGCAATATGATTTCCCCGCAAGCAATCCGTAAGAGCAGATCTCATGGCCTGCTTACGGGCTTTTTTATTCATCTTAAAACTATAATCTCTGGGCGTAGGCCCAAAAATAGTCAGACCACCACGCCAAAGAGCAGATCTTGTTTTCCCAACCCTCGCCCTACCTGTGCCCTTTTGACGCCAAGGTTTTTTTCCGCTACCACTTAATTGGCCGTAACTTGATTTAGTGGAAGCNGTACCAAGTCGCCGTGTCGCACGCTGCAAAACCACATACTGCTTAACCAAATGCTCATTGATCTTAGCGTCAAACACGGTGGAATCGACGTCAACATCGCCCACCTTATTATTTTTTATATCTATAACATCTAATTGCGGCATAATTTTTTTCAATATCAAGACTTAATAATTCTAACAATCCCACCAGGAGCCCCTGGAACAGCACCCTTGACAAGCAATACATTGTTTTCCGTATCAACGCGCACTACCTTTAAATTCTTAACAAATACCTTTTCCGACCCCATATGGCCAGGCATCTTCTTCCCCCTAAACACCCGCCCTGGATAAGTATGCATTCCAATGGAACCACCGCCTCGATAAATTTCATGATGCCCATGAGATGCAGGTGCTCCACCCATACCCCAGCGCTTCATTACACCCGCAAAACCNTTTCCCTTAGAGACCCCGGCAACACTAACCTTATCACCTTCGCTAAACAGNTCGACTGTTAGNGACTTACCCAATTCCTCGTCCAGNATATCTTGNTCACGGAACTCAGCAAGAATTCTAGCCGGAGCAACCTTAGCCTTATCATAAAATCCCTGGTCAGGNTTATTCATATGCTTTGACTTCCTAGTGCCATAGGCCACCAGAACAGCGCTATACCCATTTTCTTCTTGGGTCCGCCGAAGAATAGGGACGCACTTATCAATCCGAAGAACGGTCACCGGAATACAGTTACCTTCCTTCGAAAAAACCTGCGTCATTCCAATTTTTTCCCCAATCAAAGCTTTCATTTTCAGTTTATTCCTATACGTATCATTAAAGCTTTATCTCAATATCCACGCCGCCAGAAAGGTCGAGCTTCATCAGCGCATCCACGGTCTGTGGTGTAGGCTCATGAATTTCCATAACCCGCTTATGCGTTCGCGCCTCAAACTGCTCACGAGATTTTTTATCTACGTGTGGCGACCGCAACACCGTCCACCTATTACGCGTTGTCGGAAGAGGGATTGGACCGACCACCTTAGCACCTGTCCGCTTAGTAGTTTTCACAATCTCCTCAACAGATCGATCGAGTAACCTATGATCATAGGCTTTAAGCTTAATTTTAATCTTCTCGCTCATTATTCTACAATCTCACTAACAATTCCTGCACCGACAGTACGACCACCTTCACGTATAGCAAACTTAAGCCCTTTATCCATAGCAACAGGAGTAATCAATGCGATTTCCATCGTTACATTATCGCCCGGCATTACCATCTCAATCCCCTTAGGCAAAGAGCAAACACCCGTAACATCCGTGGTTCTAAAATAAAACTGAGGACGATAGTTGGTAAAGAAAGGAGTGTGTCGCCCCCCCTCATCCTTACTAAGCACATAAACTTCCGCCTTAAATTTCTTATGCGGAGTGATGCTCTTTGGCTTAACGATACACTGACCACGCTCAATTTCNTCCCGCTTAGTCCCACGAAGCAAGAGACCAACATTGTCTCCCGCCTGGCCATCATCTAGCAACTTACGAAACATTTCGACTCCAGTAATTGTCGTTGTTTGNGTATCACGAAAGCCAACGATCTCAACCGTCTCTCCCACCTTAANAACTCCGGTCTCAATACGNCCCGTTGCCACTGTTCCACGCCCTGAAATAGANAANATATCTTCNATCGGCATCAAGAAATCTTTGTCGACTGGACGGTCCGGGATCGGNAAATAAGTNTCCAAAGCGCCCATCAAATCCCAAATTGGCTTTGCCTTAGCCTCGTCTTCCGGGTTTTCCAAAGCCTGCAAAGCACTACCACGAATCACCGGAACATCATCTCCCGGATATTCATATTTAGTAAGAAGCTCTCTTATCTCCATCTCAACTAGGTCCAACAACTCATCATCATCAACCATGTCGCATTTATTCATAAACACAACAATTTTCGGAACACCGACCTGGCGAGCCAACAAAATATGCTCTCTCGTTTGAGGCATAGGACCATCCGAGGCACTCACAACAATAATGGCACCATCCATCTGAGCCGCACCTGTTATCATATTTTTAACGTAATCAGCATGCCCAGGGCAATCAACGTGAGCATAGTGTCGNGCTTCGGTTTGATACTCAATATGAGCAATAGCTATGGTAATACCNCGCTCTTTTTCTTCCGGCGCCTTATCAATCTGATCAAATCTAACTCCTTCAGCCAGACCCTTCTTAGAAAGGACCTCGCTAATAGAAGCGGTAAGGGTTGTTTTGCCGTGGTCAACATGACCAATCGTCCCAACATTTAAATGCGGTTTGTCTCGGACAAATTTCTCTTTTGCCATCTGGGTTTACTCCAAGAATGTTTTATATTTTTTTACACTTCAACTTCTATCTTTTTATTTCCCGTTGCCTTAGCAATCAACTCCTCCGCAACCATAGAGGGAACAGCCTCATACTTTGAAAACTCCATAGAGAAGCTTGCTCTACCCTGACTCATGGATCTCAAGTCCGTAGAATATCCGAACATCCCAGACAACGGAACTTCCGCTCGAATTACCTTAGCCCCCGCCCTATCGGTCATTTCTTTAATTTTACCGCGCTTGGCATTTACATTCCCAATCACATCCCCCATAAACTCCTCGGGCGTAACTACCTCTACATCCATTATCGGCTCCAATAAAACCGGACTCGCCTTAAGCGCGGCCTCCTTAAAAGCCATGGAAGCTGCAATCTTAAATGCCATCTCCGAAGAGTCAACCTCGTGAAACGAACCATCTAGCAAGGTAACCTGAGCATCCACCAAGTTATAACCGCACAGAATACCTCTCTCCATAGCCTCCTTGACCCCTTTTTCAACAGATGGGATGAATTCTTTTGGAATCGCTCCACCGCGGATCTTATCAATGAATTTAAAAGGAACTCCGTCCTCGCTTGGCTCTACCTTAATCTCCAATTCAGCAAACTGACCACGTCCACCAGACTGCTTAGCATACCTGAGCTTGTGCTCAACAGATTTCCTGATAGTTTCTTTATAAGCAACCTGCGGCTGAGAAACGTTTACATCCAGCGAAAATTCACGTCGCATCCGATCAACCAAAATATCTAGATGCAGTTCACCCATACCGGAAATAACGGTCTGGTTTGTTTCCGCGTCAACTTTAACTCTAAACGTTGGGTCCTCCTGCAGCAACTTAACCATAGCATCCGAAAGCTTCTCTTGCTCAGCCTTAGTTTTAGGCTCAATGGCCACAGAAATAACAGGCTCCGGAAAAACTATCGACTCGAGAATTATCGGTTCTTCTTGCAAACAAAGAGTATCACCAGTGAATGTTTTTTTAAGCCCAATCACAGCGCCTATATCCCCCGCGCCCACAGAAGTAATTTCTTCTCTCTTATTAGAATGCATTCTAAGCAACCGCCCAACGCGCTCACGCCGATTCGTAGTGGAGTTATACACATACGACCCACTTTTGAGCTCACCAGAATAGACCCTCACAAACGCCAACTGACCTACGAAAGGATCAGTCATTATCTTAAACGCCAAAGCGGATAACGGCTCACTATTTTCAGATTTTCTAGTAATTTCTTTTTTGGTGTCAGATGAGTGCCTTGAATTGACGGTACGTCTAACGGAGAGGGAAGGATAGTTACAACAGCATCCAACAATTGCTGCACTCCTTTATTTTTAAATGCTGCCCCACAAAGAATAGGCGTCATCTTAAGCTCTAATGTCCCCTTACGAACTGCCGCGGTAATCTCCTCAGATGAAACCTCTTCTCCACCTAAGAATTTTTCCATAATGGAATCATCTATATCAGCCGCGGCCTCTACTAACTTCTCCCTNTACTCATCAGCCAATTCCCTACATTCATCAGGAATATCGACGANATCAAACTTTTCCCCGTTCGCTGATTTCTCGTCATAGACACTTGCCTTCATCGCAATCAGATCAATAATCCCCACGAAGTCCGCCTCTGCCCCAATAGGCAACTGCAAGGGAACTGGATTAGCCTTGAGCCTTTCTTTCATCTGGTTAACGCATTTCAAAAAATCAGCGCCTGCCCGATCCATTTTATTAACGAATCCAAGCCTAGGAACATTATACTTGGTAGCCTGCCGCCAAACTGTCTCAGACTGAGGCTCAACACCTCCGACCGCACAAAACACACCAACCGCCCCATCTAAAACTCGAAGCGACCGCTCCACCTCTGCCGTAAAATCAACATGACCGGGCGTATCAATTATATTAATCTGGTGATCCTGCCAGAAACAGGTAGTTGCAGCCGAAGTAATAGTTATTCCACGCTCCTGCTCCTGCTCCATCCAGTCCATAGTGGCATTGCCGTCATGAACCTCACCGATCTTATGACTACGACCCGTGTAATACAGAACTCTCTCCGTAGTGGTAGTCTTCCCCGCATCGATATGCGCGATAATCCCTATATTTCGAACCTTATCAAGGTCTAGCTCTTTACTCATAATCTATATTTTCACCTAACACTACCATCTATAGTGAGCAAAAGCCTTGTTAGCCTCTGCCATTCTATGCACATCCTCTTTCTTCTTAATTGAGCCCCCAGCATTATTATAAGCATCAACTATTTCCCCTGTAAGCTTTTCGGACATCGAACGTCCGGATCTCGCTTTCGCATTCTGAATTATCCACCGTATACTAAGGGCAGTACGACGACTATCTCTAACTTCTACGGGCACCTGATACGTAGCACCACCCACTCGGCGAGACTTGACCTCCAAATGAGGCGAAACGTTATCTACCGCTTTTTTGAATACTTTAATCGGATCTTCCTTAGTCTTTTCACCCACAGCATCTAGAGCACCATAGAAAATACCCTCCGCCACGCTCTTTTTACCCTGCTTCAAAAGATTATTAATAAAACGGGCAACCAACAGATCATCAAACTTGGGATCCGGTAAAATTTTTCTTTTTACTGCTACTCTTCTTCTAGCCATTGATTATTTTTTTTCTTTCTTAGGACGCTTCGTTCCATACTTAGACCGACTCTGCATTCGACCCTCGACACCAAGAGTATCAAGGAGCCCTCGCACCACATGATACCTAACGCCCGGAAGATCCTTAATACGACCCCCGCGGATCATCACAATGGAATGCTCTTGAAGATTATGACCAACTCCCGGAATATAAGTGGTGACTTCCATACCATTAGTCAATCTCACACGGGCCACTTTTCGCAAAGCCGAATTAGGCTTTTTAGGAGTCGAAGTGTAAACACGAACACAAACACCCCTCTTCTGAGGGCAAGACTTTAATGCCGCGCTCGCGCTCTTCCTAACCGGAGACTTACGTCCAGACCTAACTAATTGATTGATTGTTGGCAAAAAAAGTACCTCCCCAAAAGACAAGCCATTGAAAAAATGGCCCCTAAAGGACAAAATCCTCTGTACTGAGAACCTAAAAATTTATTTAAATAGGATATGAAAAGCTGGTAATTCTATCACTATTTTGAATGGAGTCAAGGCAAAAAGATGCTCGAAAAAATTTATCCTACCCTGCAGCGACTGGAACTTCTTCAGACTCACCCTCTTCCTGTTCTTCTTCTACTTCTACACCGGGTTCTTCAATTTGAATTCCGGCATACGATCGACATCCAGTTCCTGCGGGGATCAATTTCCCCATAATGACATTTTCTTTCAACCCGACTAAATTATCCCGCTTTCCGCTCACGCTCACTTCGGTCAAAACGCGCGTCGTCTCTTGAAACGATGCAGCAGAAATAAAACTTTCAGTACTAAGAGACGACTTTGTTATACCAAGTAAAACAGGGGCCCCCTTTAGCGGGTTTTTTCTTATTTTTAATCACCTCTTGATTAGCTTTATTAAAAACCTTTTTAGTAACCTGCTCCCCAAGCAAAAATTGAGTATCACCAGGATCTTCGATAATCAAATGACGCAACATTTGGCGAACAATAACTTCAATGTGCTTATCGTTAATAGTCACACCCTGCAAACGATAAACCTCCTGCACTTCATTAACGAGGTAGTATTGCAATTCATTCTCACCAAGCACCCGAAGAATATCATGCGGATTACTTGCTCCATCCATTAACGCCTCGCCAGGAATAACCATATCCCCCTCATGAACATTAATGTGCTTTCCGCGCGGAATAAGATATTCACACTCTTCACCTGAATCGCTCACAACAAACACCTGCCGCATTCCCTTAACAAAACCACCAAACTTAACCTTGCCAGAAATTTCCGAAATTGTCGCCTGTTCGCTAGGCTTACGAGCTTCAAAAAGCTCTGCAACGCGAGGCAAACCACCAGTAATATCCTTTGTCTTGGCACTCTCCCTTGGAATCTTAACCACCAAGTCACCCGCATGCAAACTCTGACCCTCGGCAACAGAAATATGCGCACCTGCTGGCAAAAGGTAACGCCGAAGAGTTTCACCCTCCGAATCCTTAATAGAAACTCGCGGTTGTTTTTTTTCGTCTCTGTTACTAATTATTACCTTGGTAGACAAACCCGTTATCTCATCAAAATCTTCCTTCATCGTCACACCCTCTACCACGTCCCCAAACGCAACGATTCCCGCAACCTCAGTGAGAATAGAATCGGTATACGGATCCCACTCCACAAGGGTTTGGCCTGACTGAACATCCTGCCCATCATTCACCTTAAGATTCGCGGCATAAACGATGGCATACCTTTCCAACTCTCGACCACCCTCGTCTTCAATAACAATTGCCCCGTTACGATTCATTACAATATTTTCACCACGTTGGTTTTTAATGGTACGTAACCCAGAGTACTTAACTCTACCCATTTTTTTCGCTTGCAGCGTGGTCTGTTCGACCACACGACTGGCGGTTCCACCAATATGAAAAGTACGCATTGTCAACTGAGTCCCAGGTTCACCGATAGACTGAGCAGCAATAACACCTATCGGCTCGCCAATCTCCACCCAGTCTAAATTCGCCATATTGCGACCGTAACACTTAATACACAACCCTTGCTTTGATTCGCAGGTAAGATTAGTTCTTATTTTTACCGCCGCAATACCCGAATTCTCAATCGCATCCACAATATCCCTCATCTATCATGCCATTTGCTTTAACCAAAATATTGCCATCAAAAGGATCTACAACATCTTCTAAAGCAACTCGCCCAAGGACACGCTCCCCTAGAGGCTGAATGATTTCTCCAGCATCCACCAGTGAAGTGACACTCACCCCCTTAAGAGTTCCACAGTCTTCCTCTTGTATAATAATATCCTGGGCCACATCAACAAGCCGTCTAGTCAGATAACCCGAATTAGCGGTTTTAAGCGCGGTGTCCGCGAGACCCTTACGAGCACCGTGAGTTGAAATAAAATACTGTAGAACCGATAAACCTTCACGGAAATTTGCGGTAATAGGAGTTTCGATAATTTCGCCAGATGGCTTAGCCATCAACCCGCGCATTCCAGCTAACTGCCGAAGCTGCTGAACACTACCCCGGGCACCAGAATCAGCCATAATAAAAATGGAGTTAAAATCGCCTTTGATTTCACCACTTCCAATTTTCTTGTCCTCTTCAGCCAACTCATCAAACATTTCCTCTGAAACTCTCTCTGTAACATGAGCCCAGATATCTATCACTTTATTATAACGCTCGCCATTAGTAATAAGCCCATCTCGGTATTGCTTGTAAACCTTAAGCACCTCTTCATGCGTTTTATCAACAATAGGAACCTTATTTTTCGGAATACGCATATGGTCAATAGAGACTGTAAGCCCCGCTTCTGTCGCGTATTTAAACCCGAGAGACTTAACAGCATCCAAAAGACAAACTGTTTTTTCGCTTCCGGCCCGCAAGAAGGATTCCCCGATTAACCCAGAAAGCGCCTTTTTATCCATCAATTTATTCACTAAAGAAAATTCCACCTCGTCCGGCAAAACATCACCTAGAATAACGCGACCTGTCGTTGTTGAAACAAGCTCTCCTTTTATTCGCACCAGAATATGAGCCTGCAAACCTAACTCATCAGCATCATATGCCGAGATCACTTCTTTTGGGCCAGAAAAGATTTTTCCCTCTCCTCGCACACCACCACGACCCTTAGTCATGTAATAACACCCCAACACCATATCTTGAGATGGAACCGCAATAGGCTTCGCATTCGAAGGCGAAAGAACATTATTCGAAGATAACATAAGCAACTTAGCTTCAACTCGCGCCTCCATTGAAAGCGGAACATGAACAGCCATCTGATCACCGTCAAAATCCGCATTAAAGGCTGTACAAACAAGAGGGTGAACTTGAATAGCCTTCCCTTCGATAAGAATGGGCTCAAATGCCTGAAAGCCCAAGCGATGCAAAGTAGGCGCGCGATTCAAGAAAATCGGATGCCCCTTAACAACCTCCTCAAGAACCTCCCAAACTTCGGAGCGTTCTTGCTCCACCATTTTTTTCGCAGTCTTGATTGTCGTGGCGTACCCTTTTTCCTCAAGGCGATTAAATATAAACGGCTTAAACAATTCCACCGCCATCTTTTTTGGCAATCCACACTGGTGAAACTTAAGATGGGGACCAACCACAATAACAGACCGACCGGAATAATCGACTCGCTTCCCTAGTAAATTTTGACGGAACCTACCCTGCTTACCCTTCAGCATGTCACTAAGCGATTTTAATGGTCTTTTATTTGTACCGCGAAGCGTTCTACCCCTTCGACCATTGTCAAATAAAGCAGCAACCGCCTCTTGCAACATTCGCTTTTCGTTACGAACAATAATTTGCGGAGCTCTCAACTCTTGCAAGCGCTTTAGTCGGTTATTCCGATTAATGACCCTGCGATAAAGATCATTTAAGTCCGACGTAGCAAACCGACCGCCATCCAGTGGAACCAATGGCCTCAATTCTGGCGGAATAACGGGAACCACCTTAAGAATCATCCAGTCAGGACGGTTTCCTGACTTACGGAACGCTTCGATAATCTTAAGACGCTTTGCAATCTTGCGCTTATTCATCACCGATTTTGTAACAAGGGCCTCCTCTTTAAGACGAATTGACTCTGCATCAAGATCTAAAGACTTTAGCATTAGATCAATCGCTTCGGCCCCGATCATTGCTTTAAAAGTATCAGGATACTCAAGCTCTACCTCACGAAACTCTTCATCCTCTAGGAGTTGGCCTGGCTTATAATCTGAGTCACCCGGGTCTATCACCACGTAATTTTCAAAGTAAATGATCCGCTCAAGGTCCTTGAGACTAATATCCAATAGGTGGCCCATGCGACTAGGAAGACCCTTAAAAAACCAGATATGCGCAACCGGACTTGCCAGTTCTATATGACCCATCCTCTCCCGACGCACCTTAGAAAGAATGACCTCGACACCACATTTTTCACAAACCACGCCCTTGTGTTTCATACGCTTATACTTTCCACAATTACATTCCCAGTCTTTAACAGGACCAAAAATTTTAGCGCAAAACAGCCCATCCCTTTCGGGCTTGAAGGTACGGTAGTTTATAGTCTCTGGTTTCTTAACCTCCCCATAAGACCATGAACGGATTTTTTCTGGCGAGGCAAGACGAACCCCCATTGCATCAAAAGAGACCGGGTTCTTTGGTTTATCAAATAACGTAAAACTATCCACTAAAGTTATCTCCTTCTAAATAGCTAAATAACATCTAAAATCAAACCATTCCAATAACAAACCGACTACACCAAACTAAACGAGACCGTCTAATTTACAGATTCAATAAGCTCTACATCTATAGCCAAACTCTGCAACTCTTTAACCAGAACATTAAACGATTCTGGAAGACTAGGAGTGGCAGTAGTCTCACCTTTAACTATAGCCTCATACATGCGCTTACGCCCTTCCACGTCATCAGATTTAACGGTCAGCATTTCCTGAAGAGTATACGCGGCACCATAAGCCTCTAACGCCCACACTTCCATTTCACCGAGCCTCTGCCCTCCGAATTGCGCCTTTCCCCCTAGTGGTTGCTGAGTCACGAGTGAGTAGGGTCCAGTTGAGCGAGCGTGAATCTTATCATCAACCAAATGATGGAGCTTAAGAATATAAATATAACCAACCATTACTTTTTGGAGAAAGGCCGCCCCTGTACGACCATCCGTAAGACGCTCTTCACCTGTAGGAGAAAACGGTGTTCCTTGAAGCAATCCCCTAACATCTCCTTCCCTCGCTCCATCGAAAACGGGTGTCGCCATATGCCTACCAACTGCATGCGCAGCCATTCCCAAGTTTGTTTCTAGAATCTGCCCCACATTCATTCGAGACGGAACACCGAGCGGATTGAGTATAATTTCAATCGAGGTTCCATCTTCCATATACGGCATGTCTTCCTCGGGAACGATCGTCGAAACAACCCCCTTATTCCCATGCCGACCAGCCATCTTATCACCAACCTGCAACTTACGCTTCATAGCCAAGAAAACTTTCACCAATTTAATCACACCAGGCGACAAATCATCTCCTTTAAGCAACTGAGCAATCTTCTCCTTCATCGCAAGCTTTAGAGAGCTTATCAGTTTTCCAGCACTTGCCTCCAAGCCCTGAATTTCATTTAAGTCAACATCCTTTACAGGAATCTGAACCATATCCTTAATACTTAATTCTTCAAGCAAATCATCACCAAGAACTTCTGACTTTTTAAAATCTCGACGCCCTATTTTTACCGACTTACTCACAATCTTTCCGGACAAAATAGACTGCATTCGCTTCTTTGCCTCACCTCTAATAATCCCGATCTCATCATTAAAATCTTTTTGAATCCGAGCAGTCTCCTCCTCTTCAATCAAAACAGTTCGAGAATCTTTATCAATGCCTTTTCGAGAAAAAACCTTTACATCAATCACCGTTCCACGAATACCAGGCGGAACCCTTAATGAAGTGTCGCGCACATCTCCTGCCTTTTCTCCAAAAATCGCTTTGAGAAGCTTTTCTTCCGGACTTAACTGAGTTTCGCCCTTTGGCGTGATTTTACCCACCAGAATATCCCCCGGCTTAATTGTCGCGCCCACGCGGATAATACCGCTTTCATCAAGGTTTTTCAGTGCATCCTCTCCAATATTTGATATATCTCTGGTNATTTCCTCTCTACCCTGTTTAGTGTCCCGCGCCTCCACATTAAACTCTTCAATATGCACAGAAGTAAAAACATCCTCCTTAACTAGTTTTTCACTGATAATGATCGCATCCTCGAAGTTATACCCACCCCACGGCATAAACGCGACTAGTATATTACGCCCTAAAGCAAGCTCCCCCAGTTCAGTCGACGGACCGTCAGCTATCACCTCACCCTTTTTAATTTTTTGCCCCGACACCACGAGAGGCTTTTGATTAACACAGGTATTCTGGTTTGACCTTTGATGCTTAANCAAAGTGTAAATACTCACCGCTGAATCAAGATAGTCGATGTCGTTAGTTTTTTTGTCACGTGATTTTTTAATATCATTACGAACAACAATGCGTGTTGCGTCAGCGCTGATAACCTCCCCATCATTTTCGGCAACAACAACTGCCCCAGAATCACGCGCCACNATAGCCTCCATACCTGTCCCAACAAAAGGGGCTTTCGGTCGAACCAAGGGCACAGCCTGCCGTTGCATATTAGAACCCATTAACGCTCTGTTCGCATCGTCGTTCTCTAAAAATGGGATCAACGACGCGGCAACACTTATAAGCTGTTTTGGTGAAACGTCCATGTANCCNACTTTATTACTTTGAGTTAAAACAAAGTCACCCCCCTGACGGGCCGACACAACTTGATCCTNAAATTTATTATCATCACCAAGCGCAGCATTTGCTTGCGCAATGATATTGTCACCCTCGCCCATCGCCGTATGAAATTCCACNTCATCTAAAGCCNTTCCATTTTTAACCTTTCTATAAGGNGTTTCAACAAAACCATACTCATTAACNCTGGCATAGGTACTCAACGAAGCAATAAGACCAATGTTGGGCCCCTCTGGAGTTTCAATAGGACACACACGCCCATAATGNGTNGGGTGAACATCTCGCACCTCAAANCCTGCCCGCTCGCGGGTCAANCCACCAGGCCCTAGTGCGCTCAGCCGACGCTTATGAGTCACCTCAGACAGAGGATTGGTTTGATCCATAAACTGAGATAGCTGACTACTTCCAAAAAACTCTTTCATNGCCGCGATCACAGGCTTTGAATTAACCAGATCATGCGGCATCGAAACATCCAGGTCTTGAATGGACATACGTTCAACAATCGCCCTTTCCATTCTGACAAGCCCTACCCTGAATTGGTTTTCAAGCGACTCACCCACAGCTCTTACTCGCCGGTTACCCAAATTATCGATATCATCAATCGCGCCAACTCCATTTCTCAGACCAACCAAGAACTTCATCACCGCCTTTAGATCCTCTAAAGTCAACAACCGGTTTTCGATAGAAGTATCAAGCCCAAACTTCTGGTTGAGCTTCATGCGACCNACAACAGAAAGATTATATCTCTTAGGATTGAAAAATAGATTCCAAAATAACGATTTTGCTATTTCAGGGGTTGGGGGGTCCCCTGGACGTAGACGCTTATATATCTCCCTTATAGCGTCTTCCTGATTATCAACCTTGGATACTTCCAACGTATCCCTTATAACAGTATCAAGCAATTCTTCGTCCACACGAAGAATTTTTATTGCTTTTATTCCATTTTTAAAAATAAATCCCAAAAGCTCTTCTGTTATAACCTGATTTGTTTCTGCAAAAACTTCTCCCGTCTCCCCATCCACTATCTCATCAAACAAATAACAACCAATTAAACCCTCAGGGTCTATCTCAACCTTGACCGACTTAGAAGCCCGAATCAACTTTCGCATCACAGGCGGAGTAACCTTCTTATTAGCTTTTAGAATAATTTCATCAGTTTTAGGATCAACGATATCCTCCAAGACCTTATGCCCTACNAATAAACTCTTACTCGAAANNAAAACACGTTTATCCTTAGCAGAAAGACTGATCGTCTCAATCTCATAAAATGNTTCAAGAATCTCCTTTACTTGCATTCCAAAAGCTTGCAAAAGAATTGTCGCAGGAAGCTTCCTACGTCGATCAATTTTCACATGAAGAATATCTTTAATATCAAATTCGAAATCAATCCACGACCCACGGTCTGGAATAACCCGCGCAGAGTAAAGGATTTTTCCACTAGCATGAGACTTTCCCTTATCATGCGAAAAAAAAGCCCCTGGCGAACGATGCAACTGACTAACAACAACTCGCTCGACCCCATTAATCATAAACGTCCCATTCGAACTCATCATTGGCATTTCGCCTAGAAATATTTTCTGCTCTTTAACCTCCCGAACGACATTACTCACAACCTGAGCAACTTTCTGCCCCCGCATCACATCAATCACCTCTGGAGTAATCTCGGTACGCGCAGGGAAAAGCACCTTCCCCGTCGCAGGATTCTTAAGATCCTCTACAATATACTTACCCAACAGACCCTCTATTGTCTTAGCGTTAACATCAACCGCCTCACGATCAAACAACACCAAACGCACCACCATTCTTAAGGGATCAGAGTATGTTAGCTGTTTCTGACGACATTCCCTAATGGAGTGCTTTTCTTTATAGACAACCTCCTGTCCACATTGACCACAAACTTCACCCGGACCACCCAGCTCACTATAGTCACCACAACCACACACCCAAGACCCGATCTCCAGTCCAACATACTCAATCTGAGCGTTTACATTAAGGTCAGAAATAGGAAAAACATCATGAAAAACCTCCTCCAAACCCTTCAACTCTCGATGTCTGGGAGCGACCGTACGCTGCACAAAAGATTCATAAGATTTTTCTTGCATCTCAATCAAATTTGGAATATCTACAAACTGGGGTATTTTTGAGAAGTTTTGCCTAACACGCAAAACTTGCGCAGAACGTCTACTGGGAATAATCTTCGACATACTCATTCAAACCTTTGCTTTTAAAGGGGATTACAAAATAAGGATCACCATCAAACAAAAAATGCAACGTAGGGGCAAAAAAAAATACTACTTTATCTCTACCGCTCCACCCGCTGCCTCAATCTTCTGCTTAATCTCATCAGCCTCTTCTTTCTTAATACCTTCCTTGACAGGCTTCGGTGCAGCCTCAACTAAGTCCTTAGCATCCTTCAAACCTAAACCAGTTATCGCACGCACCTCTTTAATCACCTGAATCTTCTTATCTCCAGCCGCAGTCAAAACAACATCAAATTCCGTCTTTTCTTCTCCGGAACCACCTTCGGCATTTGGCGCAGCAGCAACAGCAACTGCTGGCGCAGCAGCAGTAACCCCATACTTCTCTTCTAGTTCCTTAACAAACTCCGACATTTCCAACACTGTCATATTGTCAATAAAGGAGACAACATCTTCTTTTGCAACGGCCATCACGACCTCCTTTCAAAAAATAAAATTCTCAAACCCAACTCAAGCAAATTTTAATAAATCACCAATACTGCCCTCCGCCCTCAATGCAAGGCGTGAGCAAAAAAATAACTCAACCTGCTTCTTTTTTCTCTCTAATCGCGTCAAGAGTCCCGACAAGCTTACGCAGCAAAGAAGAAAATACCCCCGCAAAGTTGGTTGTCGGACCTTGAAAAACCGACAGCATTTGCGAAATCAACTCTTCCCGCGAAGGTAATTTTGCAAGAGCTAGAACCTCCTCCGAAGAGACCTTTTTACCCTCAACCACCCCACAAATAATTTCTGGAGATTTAACTGCATCGCCCTTGGCAAAATCTGCGAGTGCTTTAGCAGGAGCAACCACATCATCAAAACCAACCAAGATGGAAACCGGCCCCTTAAAATCCCCATCCAAAACCTCAAGGGATGTGCCCTTCACAGCCCTACGAGCCAAGGTATTTTTCACAACACGAAAATCCACCGATCGACTTCTCATATGAACACGTAACGCCGTGATTCCCTCCGCGTCTATACCCTGGTAATTCGCAACCACAGCTGATTTAGCTCTAGAAAAAATACCTTGCAACTCCTCAACCGCTTCAACCTTAACTGAATTCACCACAACACAACCTCGCTATTTACTGAATAGCTTTAAAGCTTAAAGCTACTAAAAAAATACCTAACGCCTATCCCCTTCATCAGCTAGACACAAACGCAACCCTGATCCCAGCCCCCATGGTTGAGGAAAGAGAAACAGCCCTGACATACTTACCCTTACTTGACGAGGGCTTCAAACGAACCATTTCCCCCATAAGCGCATTAAAATTCTCCGCCAAATCCTCAACTGAAAAACTCGCCTTCCCAACTGGAGCGTGAACCGTTCCAGCCTTGTCTACCCTAAAATCTACCTTCCCCGCCTGAATTTCTTCAATCGCCCCCTTAACACCAAAGGTAACTGTTCCTGTTTTTGGGTTTGGCATCATTCCACGAGGACCCAAAACTTTACCAAGCCTCCCAACCACACCCATCATATCCGGCGTAGCCACAACACGATCGAACTCCAACCAACCACCCTGAATTTTTTTCATCAGATCTTCGCCACCCACAAATTCCGCGCCAGCCTCTCTAGCCTCCGCCTCTTTTTCTCCCTTCGCGAACACTAATATGCGAAACTTTTTCCCCGTTCCCCTTGGAAGCAAAACACTTCCCCTAATATTCTGATCAGCCTTACGCGAATCCACACCCAAACGCACAGCAACATCTACCGACTCGTCAAACTTAGCCCGAGCTGTCTCCTTTACCAAGGCCACAGCTTCCATCAACTCATACTCCTTTAGAACCTCTACTTTTTCAAGAGCTTCTCTCATTCTTTTACCTAGCTTTGCCATCCATCTTTCTCCTGATCTATTCAACCTTCGACTTGAATTCCCATGCTTTTTGCAGAACCCTCAATAATCCGCGCTGCCTGCTCGACAGAATTCGCATTCAGGTCTTCCATTTTAGTTCGGGCTATTTCTCGCACCTGCTCACCGGTAACAGTACCCACAAATTCGCGACTAGGGTTTGAGGAACCTTTCGCGATACTCGCGGCCTTGCTTAAGGAGAATCGACGCGGGTGGCGACTTTGTAATAAAAGAAAAAGTTCTATCCTTGTAAACAGAAATAATCACAGGAATAATCATCCCTTCCTTGCCCTTGGTTTCCGCATTAAAAGCTTTACAGAAATCCATTATATTAACCCCATGCTGCCCCAGAGCGGGCCCAACCGGCGGCGACGGAGTCGCTTGACCAGCAGGAATCTGCAGCTTAATTAAAGATTCTGCTTTTTTTGTTGCCACGTAGCCCCTTTCTAATCTCTACATCAATTCAAAAGACCAAAACCCTTCAAACGGCCTCAATCTGAGGGAATTCCAATTCAACCGGTGTAGCCCGACCAAAAATAGAAACCATCACTCTAACCTTACCCTTACTCTGATTAACCTCATCAACCGTACCGTTAAAATTAATAAACGGACCCTCTACGACGCGCACGCTCTCACCCTTTTCAAAAGAAAATTTAGGCTTAGGCTGCGAAGTTTCCCCACTTATCTGCCCCTTAATTGTCTTCACTTCGTCTTCCGACAACGGAACAGGCTTACCNCCGCTACCAAGAAAACCAGTAACCTTCGCGGTATTCTTGATCATGTACCAGATATCTCGCGACATATCGACGCTAATCAAAATATAGCCAGGAAAAAACTTTCTCGAAGAAACCTTCTTTTTCCCTTTACGAACCTCAACAACGTCCTCCACGGGAATAATAATCTCCCCCAGAGCTTCCCTACTCGAAGAACGCTCAAACTGCTCCTCAAGACTAATTTTCACTTTTTGCTCAAAACCTGAATAGGTGTGAATCACATACCAGCTCTTATTCACATCAACCTCAGGCACCTCCTTGCTCACATCAACCTCAGGCACTTCCTTATCCACATCAACCTCAGACATTCAAAAGCGCCTCAATAATTTTAGATAAAAGCAGATCAACCAACCCCAAGAACAGAGCCATAAGAAACACTACCACCAAAACCACAGCTGTTCCGCCCATGGCTTCTTTCTTAGAAGGCCAGGTAACCTTCTTAACCTCACCCTTAACTTCTGACAAAAACTGAATCGCCTTACTCACCATTTAAAAACCACTTAAACCCATTCAAAAATTCAACACAGGCCAGGAGGGACTCGAACCCCCAACCACCGGATTTGGAGTCCGACGCTCTAGCCATTAGAGCTACTGGCCTATTCGCATTCCAAAATGAAGGGAAATCCGACCAACAATCAACTTAAACACTTAGCCCTCTCCGCAAATCACATGGCAACAAACAGCCGACTACCAGCCTACTTAGTTTCCTTATGAAGGATGTGCTTTCGACAAAACCTACAATACTTCTTAAACTCCAAACGCTGAGTCGTCAGCTTTTTATTCTTGGTTGTCGAATAGTTTCTACGCTTACACTCAGTACAAGCCAAACTAATAATATCTCGCATAACTCTAAAACCTAAATTATTATTTCAAACCCAACAAGAAGCCCACTTTAACCATAAAGCAAACCAACACACCACAACCAAGCACGTTAAAACAAGCCCACGATCGGGATTGAACCGATGACCTCTTCCTTACCAAGGAAGTGCTCTACCCCTGAGCTACGTGGGCATCTGATCCAAACCGGAAATCCAACCACCCTCAACACCAATCAGGGTGGAGCGGGAAACGGGACTCGAACCCGCGACCCTCAGCTTGGAAGGCTGACGCTCTAGCCAACTGAGCTATTCCCGCACTGCCCTAAAAAAATGGGGAGGGAAGGATTCGAACCTTCGAAGGCTGAGCCGACAGATTTACAGTCTGTTCCCTTTGACCACTCGGGAACCTCCCCAAACAAAATGGAGGATGGTTAAAAAAACTCCCCCGCCACCAGACGGCAATACCCGAAGAACAGTCATCCACAAGAGGCCTAACACCCCAAGGATCTCCTTCTAAACATGCCAGTTTAGGTGGAGCTGGCAAAGGGACTCGAACCCCCGACCTGCTGATTACAAATCAGCTGCTCTACCAACTGAGCTACGCCAGCCCAGTAAATGAAAAACGTCTATAGTACAAACCCTTCCTACGGCCTGTCAACTATAAAAGGCTTCATCTATCAAAGTTTTAACACTCTACAGGATTTTATTTTAAAAAAGCAGGAAATTACTATAATATGGCGATTGTATCAGGAGAATATCATTTGTGCGACATTTTTATAGATAATTTTTTAGTTTTTTTTAAAAAAGGACTCTATTCGGCTCCAAAGAATGTCAAATCAAGCGAGAAAAGCTGTATTCAAAAAAAAACACCGACTTTTTTAACAAGTTTGTAATTAGTTGGACTTTCAATCAATTAATCAATAGCTTTAGGCAACTAATCGAGAGCCTTAGTCTTTACTCGTCTAACAAAACCAAGTTTCTGCGCGCAAAATTTGATCGTATATTTGAAGTTGTAATAATCAACTGAATTTTGAGCATCCTTAAAAGAAGCTAGGTAGGGGAAAATCAATGGCGAAGATATGAGGTAAAGAATGCCTTTTTTTTGTTCCCCTGCATAAAACTGACCTCCACCAGGAAGAAATGAGTATAGCATTGCCATATCCGGGTCAAGGTACTGATACTCCTCATCACACCCCTTATCAAGCAAGTATGCCATCTGTTTTTCCATCTTCGGCGTGATTCTCTTCAAGGCCATTTCAGAATTTCCGGTACCCCTTAACCAGCAACCCGAAAAAAAAACTGACGAAAAAATCAACAAAATGCTAATTTTTATTCGCAAAATAATCTCACTTAAAAATTTTACAAACCGAGCATAAGGACACATCCCCTTTCAAAACTATTGTTTTTTTCGGTTATTATCTAAAAAACCTTTAGACAGAAGACTTTCTCGCTTTCTAGCAATGTATGAAGCGTGTAAAAATCAAAGATCAACATCTCAATACAATTTCACAAAAAAAGCTACCGACAACTAACATTCCCTCCCCCGCAAAAAAGGCTTTCAAAATACTTTTTTTCCATCCACCATGACAAAATCTGCTTTAACTCGCCCAGGCTCAAAAGGAACACTACACCAATCATTTAACTGTCCCCGTAACCGGAACCCTGTTAAATCTGCCGGTCTTCCTTTCTCTATCACACCGCAGTCCATACCGACTGTTTCTGCGCCTCCTCGAGTAGCCATGCGAAGAATCTCTTCTCTCGATACGTCAATTAACATCTCTTCCGCAGCGCGAATTTCATCAAGAAAATTCAAGGATTCGCTGCTCGCCAACGAGTCGGTTCCCAAACCAACCACCATTCCAAGATCAAGCAGGTCTCTGACTGGCATATACTTGTCACGCCTAAACCAGCGCGTGCTTTGTGGGCAAAAAACAGCCTTTACTTTTTTAGACTTTAAAAGGTCGATATCAGCATCTGCTAAGTTTAAATGTATTGCCGCTAGCGATTCAAGCACACCCATTGAATCCAAATACCGGGCGGGGCTTGAAGCTGGCGGGTTCCAATCATCGTCAAACATTGCTCGTTCTTTAAGAAAGTCTCTTATATCACCGCTACCGTCCTGAAGAAACTGTAGCTCTTCGGGAAACTCTGCCACATGACACGACAATGGACACCTGTATTTATCTGCCAAACGCTTCACTTCACGAAACAACTTGGGCGCAACCGAATAAGGGGCGTGCGGAGCTAATCCGAGCTTAGTCATTCCACTCCTGTTTACGTTTTGCTTAAGAGTTAACTCTAAATTTTCTACTATTGGCTCGATCAACGACGGAAGAAAACCTAACACCTCAAGCAACAAGGTCTG
>JGI26247J51722_1000104_pt1 | contig 33663 bp, 40 predicted proteins | sample SaaInlV_100m_DNA_2_FD_51722 | JGI IMG/M metagenome (IMG submission 51722)
CGATGTTATGGTATACATCTTTGGAACAATCATGTTCACAATATTCCTACTCGCACTGATTGCGTACTGGGTACGTATTCACGGATGGGGATACAAAGATAATCGTGAAAGATGGGTTGATGAACTTGACAAACACTTTGAGAATGAGGGCATCGGTTTAATTCCAGATAATGGAAAATACTGGTAAATTCAATCTCTTTCTTTTCTATTTTATTCATCTTTAGTGTAAACTTAGTTGAAAAATTTTCTAAGTATTATTTTAGATTGAACTTACGATATATTGTGACTTATGATCTTTCTAAAGATCTGGAGGCATGAAGTCTGCATCTTTAGATGTATCATAATCTTTTGAAGTAAACTCTGCTCTGTACGTATATCCATCTTGTAATAATTCATTGATGAAACGAGGTGATTCTTTACCGTTGACTATGATCTTGGATTTACCCTGTTCCATATCTCTCATAGGGAACTCCCACGACCATAGGAAATGACCTATTTCGAACGGATATTCTTCTGTCCACTCTGCATAGATAGTTCCATCATCTGTTAGGGTGTAAAGCGATCTTTGACAGCCATCTTCGAATCCAATATTTGCAGGAATCTCTGCTCTCTGTTTATCGATATACAATTCTAATTTGGCTGAGATTACATATTGTGTATCTTTATCATTTATGCAAACTTTCAGAGGATTATCCAAATTCATCTGGCCTTGAATTAAACTACTTCCTACTCCTACTGAGATTGCAATTATTGCAGTCATTCCTAAAAATTTTAATGTCTTTTTCCGCTTTGTTGGGTCTCCCATTCCAGGCCAATTCATAGGAAAACTGAACTAGTTTGGAATAAAGTCTTTTCTAAGCCTCTGCTAAATCGTCGATTATTTCTAAAGTATCGAATTGGTCTTGATGATCTGCTATGAAAAATGTAATTGGTGTGGAGTCGACTTCTACCCATTCTGATTCTCCCTCAAATGGTAGAAGATCTTCAACTGCTAAATTATTAGGACCTGAAAATCTGACCAGAACTTTTTGCTTCTTTTTTAATTTGAATGGAAGTTTGAGAACTTTACCTCTTCTCTCATCTTGTATGTTGATTGTATAATTATCTCCACGAAATTCAACTTTACCTTTAAAGTAACTTTCATGAATATTTAGATGATCAATTTTGAATATGTGAACCATAACCGGTTTAAGCTTTTCGAAGATAAAAGTAAATTGTAATTTTGAATCATGACTAAATGTTAATCTATACTTAATTTTTTATATAATAATTAAGCAAATAGAATTTTGTTTATGGACTTAGATTTGTAATTCAATAAAAGGAAAAAAGAGTGAGTTTAAATTACTTGCCAAGGACGTGTTGCAAATGTGATTACATAGCCAACTGCAATGATAATTGATTGATATGCAATGTTGGTGTATGGAATCGGTTTCATAATAGGTTCCCCTTCTACAACGACTGTTTGTCCTGGTCCAAGTCCAGGTCCGACGTGCTCAATGTTTAATTGAGTGTGGACGTGATAAACTCCTGGTTCAAGAGCACGAGCTGAGATTTCATAATCTACAACATCATTACCTGGAATGTCAAAGACATTGCCTGGTGGATCTCTTGCTAGAATCTCCCATCTGTTACCTGCGTTAGTTGACTCTGAAAATATTGATGACCATGCACGCATGTCTGAATCAATCAAACTTACGAATGCACCGCTCAAAGTCAAAACTTCACCGGTTTGGAGGGATTGTCTGTTGAATGTTTCATCCTCGATTCGGATGAAACGACTTTGCAATTGTGCTTGTACACCGTGTCCTTCAGCAGTTTGAATCATTGTTGCTACATTAGGTCCAAAGACTCCTACTACGAAGACGGCTGCAAGTGCAAATGCCATAATTTTTCTATCTACCATTGTTATCCCTTAATTGTAAACGACAGAAATGAGGAATTTAAGTTTTAGTACAATAATCGATCCACGCCATTTCCCTCATGAATTATGTTAATGTTAATCATTAATGTTAATCATTAAATCTGTTGAAAAAAACAGTAGAAAAATCATATTTTATCCTATAATTAATATAAAATTCATAAATTTTTAACAAAAAAAATCAATTTTTCTCGAAAAAACTGAGTGATCATAAACCTCGTGGCTTATATTCCAAAAAGCACGTATAGTATCTATGGCACAAATGCCCGCATTACTCCCAAAGGAAGTCGAAATCCAGAGATTAAAAAAAATCTGGTTAGTAGTCATTGCTATGGGATCAACAGCCGCATCCGTAGAAGTCGACAACTTTGTCGATGGTTCACTCCATCAGACTTCTATTAGAGATTCAGCATTCACTCCAGCACATTGGTGGTTATACTCTCACTTTGTAGCACTACCACTCGGTTGGGGATTTGCAGCAATCTATGATAGAAAAGTCCCAGTATTGAGAGGACCAAACAACTCTATGAACACAGGTCTAAAGATGACAATCTTAGGTTATCTAGCAACTATGTTTACTATTGGTGTTAACGAGATGTGGCACTTTTGGTTCGTCGAAGAAATCTTCGCAGTTCCAAACCATTGGATGTTCAACATGGGTGTCGTCGTAGCCTTCATGGGCGCTCTAGCTTACGTAGTTAGGGTCTATGCAAGACTCGTCGAATTAGGTGCAGAAACACCTGGTGAAAACCCATATGTTGCAGAAATGTACAAAATGGCCCTTGAGGGTAAATTGTACAGCAGATCCATACCATAATCAAGTACAAATTCGTACTTTGTTTTTTTAATTTTCGTACCTAGTGGTAGATCGATTTGTATTCAGAATCTAAGAAAGACTTTAATAGATTCTGTCGACTGGTAATTCTATATGACACTTCCAAAAGGATTTGGTTCAGGTGGCGGAGGCGGAGCAGGTTCTGCTGACGTCGAGAAAATGATTGGCCGTCGTGTAGAAAACATGACTGGAATGATAACTGCATCATTTATTGCAGCATGGCTATCAACATTTGGTGGTACTGCAGCAGGATATTTCGTATATCCTTGGGCATACCCAACACCAAGCGGACATTATGCATTTATCGTCCTGACCATTATAGAAGCAATTGGTTACCTCTTCTGTGTCAAAGTTATGGAAGAAGGAACAACTAAGAAAAGTAACGGTATAGTTGGCGGAGTATTAGGCGCAGTTACTGTCGGTACAATCGCAATCGTTATGTTCGTAGGTAAATAATCAAACTCAGTCCTATAGGACTTTTTCCTTTTTATCTTTCTAGTCACGGTTACATGCGCACGATCTCGTAAATTTACCAAATTTTTATATACTAACCGACAGGAATATTTTCATGGTCTGGCTTAGACGATGTACTCACTACTTATTCATAGTAGTAGTCGCAGTCAACTCAACTTTGCTAACAATCAACGCAGGGGACTACATCTTCTATACTGATTGGGCCTGGACATCGTTTGTAGTATTCTCAATATCACAAACTCTTATGCTCACTGTAGGTGCGTGTTACTATCTCACCTTTACTGGAGTACCAGGAACCGCAACGTATTATGCACTAATTATGACAGTCTACACTTGGATTGCAAAAGGTGCATGGTTCGCATTAGGTTACCCATATGACTTCATCGTTACACCAGTTTGGCTACCATCAGCAATGCTGTTGGACTTAGCGTACTGGGCAACAAAGAAGAATAAGCACTCTCTGATACTGTTCGGCGGAGTCTTAGTTGGAATGTCATTGCCACTATTCAACATGGTCAATTTGATCACAGTGGCTGACCCACTAGAGACTGCATTCAAGTATCCAAGACCAACGTTACCACCATATATGACCCCAATAGAACCGCAGGTCGGTAAATTCTACAACAGCCCAGTTGCACTAGGTGCAGGTGCTGGAGCAGTATTAGCCTGTACATTTGCGGCTTTAGGTTGTAAACTTACAACATGGACATACAGATGGATGGCCGCTTGGTCAAAGTGGGATTAGAAAAACCCATTCCTTTTTCATTTTATTGAATACCATTTAGGCTATGCCTTATTCGATGAATTTACTCAAAAACGAAATTTGTATTTAAGATATTTGCCCAAGATCAACTAATTCTTCACAATTGGTGATCATAGATTCACTCGGCTAGAGAAAACCTGATTACGGAAGTAATTAGTCTTGGCTCAACAATATCATCAAATTGCTATAACCGAACCAAAACCCTTTGTAAAATGGGTTGGAGGAAAAAGACAACTTATGCACGTATTGGAAGATAATTTTCCAAAGCAATTTGGTACTTACCATGAACCATTTTTGGGTGGTGGTGCTGTCATGTTCAACCTATTATCAAAAGAAGCAAAATTATCATGCAATGTATCTGATTTCAATTCTGATCTGATATTGGCATATGTCACAATTCGAGATAAACTCAGAAAACTAATAGAATCTTTAGAAACTCACTCAAAGAACTATCAAAAAGACTCTTCAGAATATTATTATGAAGTAAGAAAGCAAGAGCCAAAACAACAAATCGAAAAAGTATCGAGATTAATTTTTCTCAATAGAACTTGTTTTAATGGATTATACCGTGTTAACAAAAAAGGCAAATTCAATGTACCTNTAGGTCGATACACAAATCCAAATATCGTCAATAAAGAAAATTTGACAGCTGTAAGTAAGATCTTACATTCTGAAAAAATTAAAATTTCATGTAGGGGTTTTGAAGCAGTTTTAGATGATGTTAAGAAAGACGATTTGGTGTATTTTGATCCTCCATATCAGCCAATCAGCAGTACTTCAAATTTTACTAGTTACACTCATCGAGATTTTACAGAAAAAGACCTTGAGAGATTAGTTGATTTGGCCAATCAGCTAAACTCTAAAGGATGTCATGTATTGATATCAAATTCAAATTCAAAAATTGTTAAAGATTTCTTTCCAGAAAAACATTGGTCCATATCTGAAGTTAATGCAAATAGGGCAATTAACTCAGATTCAAAAAAGCGTACTGGGCATAAGGAAATTATTATAAAAAATTATTAAAGCTTCGAGCGGGATCTGAACCCACGACCTTTACATTACCAATGTAACGCTCTACCAGACTGAGCTATCGAAGCATAAATTTTTCAATATCTGGAATCCTTATAATTCTTGATTACTTTTATCTCAACATCAACTGTTAAATTTCTCGCAAATTGTTGTTTTTCTAGTGGAGGGGTAGTCAAGCCTGGCCAAAGAAAGCATCATGCTTTTGGACACGCGGGACTTAAGATCATAATAATGGGTGATCCCGTCTCTCAGGAGTTCGAGGGTTCGAATCCCTCCTCCTCCACTTTATCTGTGATTTCTGAGACCCTTAGAATTTAATTTCTCATAAATTTCTGGTATTGACCATGCATAGCCAATACAGTGACAATCTGTTGCCTCACATAATTCGCAATACAATTCTCCTCTTTGAAGAACAATTTCTGCAATTCTATTTTGAATATTATTTTTTACAATTACTCTATCATCCTCAATTGACATTAACTCTAATTTTGGTGCATATTTTGCAAATGTCTTGTCCTTTAACATTGAACCTTCTAACATGTATGTGATATAACCGGCGAAACTATTCACACCTTTCATAGTTAATTTTTCTTTATTTTTTTCGTAAACATCAAAGAATTTTTCATAAACTGTCTCTGAAATTGTTATTGATTTGAATCCTGGTTTTGGCATTTTACTTTCTCTTACCGTACTTTGAAGTACCAATATATAATGTTTTATCATGCAATTTGTTACCTATGCGTAAATCATTTTTTATTATAATTAGACTTTATACGATAGGTATCTAGTATTTTCATATGGCTCGTGGTTATGATGAGACTGAAATAAAATTCCGTTTGATAAAATTACTTCATTTATCAAAATCTGGAGTATCTGGAGTTGAAATTTCTAAAAAACTAAAGATTAATCGTGTTACGATGTCTAAGTATCTAAATAAATTTGCAGCAGAAGGCACCATAACACAACAAAGTATTGGAAACCTGAACCTATGGTTTGTCGATGAGGATATTGAACAATTAACTTTTCCAGANGATTATTTCCTTGCCCAAGAAAAATTTTCTTCANATGTAATTGATTGTACTGAAAAGTCAGCTTACAATTTAATAAAAAATTGTATTAATTTTAAAGCTAAAATGGATAAAATCATTACTGAAATAATTCTCCCAACAATTCCTCAAGTACAAAAACTATTTGATGATGGAAAAATTGGAAAATCTGAAGAACAATTAATGACTGGAATAATTTCAAATTCCATCCAACTGATCACCCATAATTCACGTCATTCTGAATCTGGAAAAAATATTATAATACTATCAGCTGACTCTGAGTCTTCGTTAATTTCTGAAGCTGCTGGGGCTGCATTTCGTTCTCAAAATTGGAATGTATTTTCTATTGGTGATATGTCGTCATCAATTGATGTGTTGTTTGATCTTGAACTTAGAAAATTACTTTCAAAAACTTGGAAATCAAAGGAAGGTGTAATGATAATTCTTGTATCTTCCAAAACTGAAGAAGGATTGAAATTTATTTCTGATTCATTTTATTCTGTAAAGGAAAAATCTGAGAATAATTTGTTTATCATTTTATCTGGGAAAACTGGTAAAAAAGTCAAAATTAAAGGTGATTTGTCAACCTCAAAACTTGAGGATATTCTTCAATGGTCTAATACAAAATATGAAAATTTNTAGTAAATTAATGGGCCCGATGAGATTCGAACTCATGGCCTTTCGATTATCAGTCGAACGCTCTAGCCAAGCTGAGCTACGAGCCCTCGAAAATTTTCGAGGATTTGGACATTTAAGTTTGCTGTTCTTTCCACTTGATTGAACATCCAATTGAAGGNTCAAAGTCTTTTTCAATTTTCTGCCCCTCTAAGAATTTCTGAATATTATTTATCATCACTTTTTCACTTACTTNTGCTTCTGGACTCATTGCATCGTCAATTCGTCCATGAAAAATTAATTTTTTATCTGAATCAAATAGGAATGGATCTGGTGTGCAAACAGCACCATATTTTTTTGCAATTTCCTGAGTCTCNTCAACTAAATAATCAATTTNTAGACCTTTTTCTTTAGCAATTGCCTTCATACTTTCGAAATCATCNTCTGGATATTTTACAGAATCATTACTGTTNATGCCTACAATTGAAATATCNTCTTTGAATTTATCTTGTAGTTCTTTAATTGCATCAATTTTTGCTTTTACAAATGGACAATGGTTGCACATGAAAATTATCAATAATCCTTTTTTTGAATAATCATTTAGAGAATGCATCTTATCATCAATTCCTTTAAGATTAAATTCTGGTGCACTGTCTCCAGTTTTTAATGAAATAACTGATTCTAACTTTACCATAAAAAATCAATTTCTGTAACAAATAAAAGGATTACAGCTAATTCTAAAAGACAACAATTAAACTCTCATAATTATTCAAGCAGTTAATGGGCTTGTAGTTTAGACTGGTAGAATACTCGCCTTGCACGCGAGGGGTCAGGGGTTCAAATCCCCTCGAGTCCACCATTTTTTATTAATCGATCATTTTCGAATATCGAACCTGAAGGTGGATTTAAATATCATTGATATGAGAAAATTACTATGGCAGGTTATGAAGCCTCAATAGCAGTTTGGATTCCACTAATTGTTGGTCTTGCACCGGGACTAGTTTACTGGTTCGCAATTACTGGAATGCGAAAAAGAAGATAATCTTCTATCAAAATCTTTTTACTTATTTTATTTTTCTTTAATTCAATATATTGCATAAATTTGAATATTTTATAAAATCCGAGAGTTTATGTAAAACTAACCATCATTATACGTGATGTTTACCTTAACTGCACTAGGTGGTACGTTTGATATCCTTCATGCTGGTCATATTGAATTAATTCAAAAAGCAGTATCTACTTCTGAAAAAATAATAATCGGTTTAACATCTGATGCCTTTATTTTAAAAAATGGTAAAAAGATTGTAAACAATTTTGAACAAAGATCTGAAAATCTGAAAAAAATCATACATGAAAAATTCCCTGATTGTTCTTTTGATATTGCAAAATTAGATGATGATTTTGGCCCTGCAGTAATTGAGGGGGATGTTGATGCTTTAGTAGTTAGTGAAGAAACCAGTAAAAAGGGTGATATTTTGAATGCTTTACGTAAAGAACGAAAACTTGACCCTGTAGAAATCATCACTGTTCCTATGAAAATGGCATCTGATGGAAATAGAATCTCATCTACACGAATAAGAAACTCTGAAATCGATAGTTCAGGAAATATCTTAGTTGACTAATCGCTGTTCATAAATTGAGTAATCCTGATAAAACAAAAAATTCCAATACTTCACAATGTCAATAATTCATCCATTATTACAAAAATTACAGAATGATGTTCAACAATTACAAAAAGGGTTACAACCAGATCATCTGTCTTTCTGGTATCAAAAAATTATCACTGATACAAAAGAAATGGCTCCTCCGTGGCTACAGGATAAAATCAATGTAAAACAAGATGTAATTCTTCCAATGAAATTCAATCTTGATATTTCCAAAAGAGCAGTTCGATATTTTATGATTGCAGTTGAAAATAATTTGCCACAAATGCCATATTCTACTCAGCTTTATTTTTTGAAAGTTCAAGAAATATTGGGTTTTGAAATGGATAAATCATTAGTTTAAATTTTCTTTAACAATTTCTACCAGTTCTTCATCTGTTGAGGTATCAATAATTTTCGCTTTTTTTTCAATAATTGATTGCATAAAATCTGTAAATTTAGAAACTTGTTCTTTATCCTTTAACACTAGGCTGTGCACAGACTTGTCTTTTATAGAAATTACAACTTCAGTTTCAAAGACATCTATTATTCCTGTAATGAAGGTTTCATTTCCTTCTTTTACAAAAACTAGGCTAGATAATTTGAGTGCTTCATATTTGTCTTGTGTGACAATCTCAACTTTATTCATCTGATAGTAAGAATTTTGATAAATTCTTTTTTGCCTCTTCTCGTTTTTGTTGATGTATTTTCAAAAATGAATTAATTTTTTCAATTAAAATTGATTTCAATTCTCCAGTTAGCATTTTACCTGATTTATAATCTTCATAAATTTTCTTTAATTTTTCATCATTTGGTTCAAAGAATATTCTTAGATATTGAAAAGAGACATCGATATCTGGATTTCCACCCAGTTCTCTATGTTTCTCAATATCCACTTGTCCACCTGAAAATCCATATTTGTTAATCTTCTTTTTTACTACTTCTGGAGAATCTGTTGTATAGATAGTACTTTTTTCATCTGATGCTGACATTTTTCCGCCAGGTCCTGTTAGGGATGGAATCATAATGTTATGTATTAAAGCTGGTTTTGGCTTGTTTATTTTTGGTGCAACATCTCTGGTAATTCTGAAATGAGGATCCTGGTCTACTCCAAGTGGAATTAACACCGGTAAATCTTCAATGAAACATGGTGCTGATTGTAATGATGTATAAAAAATCATCCCAACATTAGTATCATTTGTAAAACCAAATACGGCTTTTGTATTTGAAAAATTAATTTTCTTTGCAACTTGAGCTGCAATAGGATATAATTTTTTGATATTTCTAGTATTGATTATTATCTTTGTTTTCTCGGGATCAAATCCAAGCGCAATAAAGTCTAAGGCATTTTCTAATGCAAATTTACCCGTATCTTCCAACGTCAAGTCGGATTTTGTATAAAATTTCTCATCATCTGTTAACTGAAAGTAGATATTTACATTAAATTTTTCCTGTAACCATTTTGCAAAAACCCATGGAACCAAGTGACCAATGTGGGTATTACCTGATGGACCTCGTCCTGTATACAAGAAGAATTTTTTTCCTTTTTCAAAATTTTCCAAAATAACATTTAGATCTCTATGAGAAAAGAAAATCCCTCGTCTTAACATGAAATGATCTTCTCCTGTAATCTGCTTTATTTTTGATAGAATTTCCGGTGAAATTTTTTGAGTTCCAAATTGTTTAGTTAATTTATCATAATCTATGTCTCCTTCCACGTTCCATGGAGTTACGACAAATTCATCTGATGACATTCAAGTTTGACTTAGGTTAAGCTTTAAAAAGTCTTTTTGGGACGTTGTACTGTGTCACAAGTTTTTCATGATATAGAAAAAAAAATTTTAGAAACACTACAAAAAGTTCCAAATCAAACTCCTGAGCAATTATCAACAAATACTGAACTTTCAATTGATCAAATTCGTAGAGGAATTGAATGGTTACGATTGAAGGACTTGGCTATAGTGGCTGAATCTCAAAAAGTAACCTTCTCCTTAGGTCCAAATGGACTTGATTCTCTAAAAAATGGATTACCTGAACGAAAACTCATCAATATGCTCAAAGATGAACCTAAAACATTTGATCAAATTCGTTCTGCATTATCTGGTGCAGGATTTAATGTGGCAATTGCCAATGCTAAAAAAAATGGTTGGATAAAAATTGAAAAAAATAATTCTGAGTCTTTAGTATCAATCAAAGAAAAACCAATAGAAACACCTGAAGAAAAACTTCTTTCATTCATAGGGGAAAAAACTATCTTACAAGAACAAATTTCCAATCCTTTAGCTATGAAAATTTTACTTTCTAGACCAAATTACATTATAGAAACTTCGGAAAAAACAAAAACCATATCATTAACCGATGCTGCACTTTCTCTTGATACTAGTGCATCTTCCAGTGGAGCGATTGATGTTGAAGCAGATGTACCTTCTATTTTTGCAGCTAGAACTCATCCATTACAAGATACTATTGATGAAATACGTGAAATCTTTGTCAATCTTGGTTTCTCTGAAATCTTAGGAAATATGACACAATCTAGTTTCTGGAATTTTGATGCTTTGTTCACTCCTCAAGATCATCCTGCAAGAGAACTTCAAGATACTTTCTATCTAGAAAATCTAGAATCAAAAAACCCTGCTACTTCATCTCAAATAAAAAATGTATCTTCATCTCATAATAAAAACTGGAAATATGACTGGAAGTTATCTGAATCACAAAAAATGGTTTTACGAACACATACTACCTGTGTCACTATAAAACATCTTGCAGAACAAAAACCTGAAAATGCAAGAATATTTTCATTAGGTCGAGTATTTAGAAATGAAAAAGTTAGTTACAAACATCTTGTTGAATTTAATCAAATTGAAGGAATTGTTATTGGAAACAATACTACATTACGAGATTTAATGGGAATCCAAAAAGAATTTTATAAAAAATTAGGATTAACAAAAATTAAATTTTGGCCAACATTTTTTCCATACACTGAACCGTCTTTACAAACAATGGTATACAATGAAAAATTAGGAAAATGGATTGAACTTTTTGGTATGGGAATTTTTAGACCTGAAGTAACAAAGCCACTTGGTATTGACAAACCTGTTTTAGCTTGGGGAGGAGGAATTGAAAGAATTGCAATGCTAAAGTATGAACTAGATGATGTCAGAGAATTTTACAACAATAATTTAAGTTGGTTGAGGAGTGCATAATTGCCTGTTGTTGAATTAAACATCAATCGAATTAGAAAATTAGTTTCTGGAAATGTCACGCGTAAACAAATTCTTGATGTGTTGCCATTTCTTGGTTTAGATATTGAATCTGAAGAAGGAGATGAAATTAGAATTGAATATAGCCCAAACAGACCTGATTATTCTACGGATTATGGAATTGCGACTGGTTTACAAGGTCTATTAGGAATAAAAAAAGGAATTCAAAAAACACCTATCAGGAAAAAAGGAAATTATTCAATCAAGGTTGATTCAACTGTAACAAAGATTCGACCATATGTAACCGGAATAATTGCAAGTAATGGAAAATTAGATGATGTTGCAATCAAACAATTGATGAACATGCAAGAAGATCTGCATGCTGGAATAGGAAGGAAAAGAAAAAAATCATCTATTGGATTACATGATGCTGATAAGATCTCTTTTCCTCTAACATACACAACTGTCTCACGAGATCATAAATTCATCCCATTAAACGGTAGTACTGAACAAACTATTAATGAAATTTTAACTAATACTGATGTAGGACAAAATTATGGTTCAGTAATTGAAAATGCCAAAAATGTACCTATAATTTTTGATTCAGACCAAAACACCATCTCCTTTCCTCCAATAATTAATTCTGGATTAACAACTGTCACATCAAACACCAAAAATATTCTGATTGAAGTAACCGGAATGGATAAAGAAGCCGCAGAAGACATGCTTTCTGTAGTAGTATCAATTTTACAAACTGCTGGATTTGAATTTAATGAATTAAAAATTACTGGAAACAAAAATTCTACACCTCAACTAAAGGAAAAAACTATGATCTATGATCCAAAATTCACTTCTGAAATAATTGGAATAGAAATGAGTCCATCAAATATGGTGACATGTTTAAAAAAATGTAGATTAGATGCGTCAGTAAAAGGTAAAAAAATCACATGCATTATTCCTCGATATAGATTTGATATATTCAGTCCCATGGATTTAACTGAAGAAATTGCACTTGGATATGGAATTGCAAACATTGAGCCAAAATTATCACCATCTACAACAATTGGTCAAAAAAATGATGTAACAATTAAAACAAAATTGATTAGTCAAACCGCAGTTGGTCTTGGATTCCTTGAAGCAATGAACTCTAGTCTTACAAGTAAAAAAGTTCTATACGAAATGACAAAAAGGGATTCGTCTCAAATAATTTCTGTACTGGATTCAAAAAGTCAAGAGCACACAATTCTTCGTGATTCACTGTTACCTAGCTTGTTAGATAATCTTTCAAAAAATATTCATGAGTCATATCCACAAAAACTATTTGAAACTGGTGTGGTATTTTCTAAAGGAAAACCTATTGACGAATCAATCAATTTGGCAATAATTATTGCATACAAGGATACAAGTTATTCTGAAATTAAAGCAATAATGCAGTCTCTTCTTAGAACTAATTTCAAAATTAATTCAGAAACAAAAACTTCCAAAAATAATGAATTATTTTCAAAAGGTAGGCATGCTGATATTTTTGTAAATGAGAAGAAAGTTGGTGAGATTGGAGAAATTGATTCCAATATATTAGAAAATTTCAGAATTAGAACTTCTGTAGTGGGTTTTGAAATAAAATTATCTGGATTAATATTTGACTAATTGAAATTAGTAATGCCCAAAGAGCACGCATTCAGACGGATTAGGATGATGAGATCGTAATGATTACAATGATTTCTAATTCACCCAGGTTTGCGACATATCGGGCAACCCCGGTTTCAGATCTGAAATGAGGATTTGGCTAAAACCAATGATTTTTTGCGAGTCAGGACCGGGGAACATTTTTTAAAATTTTAAATGTGGATTTCTAAAAATAATTTTGATTGAAATGGTAAATTATTGGCTTGCAAAACAGGAACCAAGTGGACCACGGGGTTATCATATTCTTGATCTAAAAAAAGACAAAACAACTGTTTGGGATGGCATCCATAACAATCAAGCACTAAAGTTTATGCGTGATGCAAAAAAAGGTGACGAAATTATCTATTATCATACGGGTGTTGAAAGACAGGCAGTTGGAATAATGACAATTACTTCTGATCCATACCCTAACCCAAAAGAGGATAACAAAAGATTCATTGTTGTAGATGTAAAATTTAAAAAATTATTCAAAACTCCTATCACACTTGACGAAATGAAACTTCAAAAAAGTTTCAAAAACTGGGAACTATTGAGAATAATGAGATTATCTTTCATGCCTGTTCCTCCAAATATTTGGAAAACCATTTTAAAATTATCTGATAAATAATTTTCCCAATAGGATAATTGATATACATGAACCTTGTAGTTTTACCATGGCAACAGCATATGTACTCATTAACTGTGAGCTTGGTTCTGAGGAAGCAATTATCGGTCAGTTAAAAAATCTAGAAGGAGTAATAGAGGTTCACGGTACATTTGGTGCTTACGACATTTTGGCAAAAATTGAATCGTCAACAGTTGAAGCATTACGTGAAACAATTACCTGGAAGATTAGAAAAATAGAAAAGATTAGATCAACCCTAACCCTAATGGGTATAGAAGGTCAAACCTAATCGTTACCCTTTTTGTTAAAATGCTCTTACACTTTATTTTTGTAATAAAAGAAGAGGATTTACCACATCGTAAAGAAGAATTTGAATATGTAAAATCTATGGCAAAATTTTTTCAAAAATGGATTCAAGAAAATTTTTCAATATCATATGAAATTCAATGTGATGAAATGATTACAGAACCTAGGAGTATACTCCAAAAACTTGATTCTCATACTCTATTAGATGATCACCGTCAACGTGGAAAAGAAATTTATCATTTTTACTTGACACATTTTAGACCATTTTGGACTGATTGTACTTGTGAGGGATTTCACGCTGAAAATTTTGGAATGGCACTATGGCAAAAACCAAAAAATGGTTATGATGAATTATTTCTTGCAGAAAAAAATTGTACAACTGTATGTCATGAAATTTTACATGAAATGCTAAGACAGAAAAAACATAAACGTTACATTGAAGATGTTCATGATTTACAGACTCAGCATCTTTTCAACGATTTACCTTTCATTCAATATGATGAAAATTTCCAAGTTACTGAAAATAAACCAAAATTTCTTTCAATGGATATATCAACAATTGATTATTAACATTTTACAACAGAATAAATTCTATTTTCAAAATTTGCAGTTTTAAATTCTAATTTATTTTCTGCATCATCTTTTCTTGATTTACTAAGGTTTCCTAATTCGTTTAATGCATCTCCTTTGAAACCAACAGATGAACCATAAATTGCATCAATGAGTTGTGTTCCATGCTCTCCACTTTTTACATCATCAGCAATCTCATAGAATTTTTCAACATCTTTTTTGTTTATGGCATTTCCTGTTCCTTTGTTAAATGCAATTGCCATATACATCCCATTACTTTTTATTGAAATTGGAATTTTATGCTCCTTTCCAGATTTTCCTGGAATGCTTTCATTGATCAAAACTTCACATTTATGATACATACTGGAAACATATGCAAAAAATCTGTATTGTGCGTATTTCCCTTTTTTATCTTCTTCACAATCGACAAAAATTCTATTTAATAATTCCAATGCTGTGTCATTCATACTTTGTAATCTGTCATCAATTCTTCCTCTCTCTAAGAGTTCAGAGTTTGTATCTTTTGCAACTAATTTTAGAATAAAGTCTGGTAAATTATAATTTTTTAATGCTGTAACATATGCACCAGCTTGTGACATTCCAAATTTCGGAAAACCCTTCTTAACCATAGATGTCACATCTCCTAATTAATTGACATTTTAATAATAAAAACACAAACCAAATAATCTATTTTCTCTTATAACTGTATGTTAAAATCCCAAAAACTCAATCACTGACCGTTTATAAACTGAAAATTCCAATATGAGATATTGTCTAAAATCGCAATAGAAACCACACCAGAAATGGTCAAAAAAGTATACGATAAATTAGAAAAAAATATTTCAAAATTCAGAATTACACTAAAAAGACCTCTAACTCTTACAGAAAAAATTCTCTCTGGACATCTTGAAGATGAATTTTTAGATAAACTCTTGGATAAAAAAAATAATTATGTATTTCTTCGACCTGATCGTGTAGCATTACAAGATGTCACTGGTCAAATGGTAATGTTGCAATTTATGCAAGCTGGTTTGAAATCAGTTAAATTACCAACAACTGTTCACTGTGATCATTTAATCCAAGCAAGAACTGAAGGAAAATCTGATACAAAATTAGCAATGTATGAGAATAATGAAGTTTATAAATTTCTTGAAACTGCATCTAGCAAATATGGTGCTGGGTTTTGGAATCCAGGTGCTGGAATAATTCATCAAGTGGTTTTAGAAAATTATGCTTTCCCTGGAGGTCTAATGATTGGAACTGATTCTCATACTCCGAATGCAGGTGGCTTGGGAATGATAGCTGTTGGTGTTGGAGGTCTTGATGCAGCAGAAACTATGGCTGGAATGCCATGGGAATTACTTTATCCAAAACGAATTGGTGTTTATCTTAAAGGTGAATTGAGTGGATGGACTGCACCTAAAGATGTAATACTATACGTTGCAGGAAAACTTTCCGTTTCTGGAGGTACAAATTCTATTATTGAATATTTTGGTCCTGGTGTAGAATCAATTAGCTGCACTGGTAAAGCAACAATTACCAATATGGGTGCTGAAATTGGTGCAACATGTTCAATATTTCCTTATGATAAACGAATGGAAACGTATCTGAATTCAACAAATCGAAAAGATATTGCATCTCTTGCTAATGATCATGTGACTCTACTTCAAGCTGATCCTGAAGTAGAAAAAAATCCTGAAGAATTTTTTGATAGGGTAATTGAAATTGATCTTTCAACTCTTGAACCACATGTGGTTGGACCACATACGCCTGATCTTGCAAGACCGATTTCAAAATTATCCGATGAAGTAGACTCCAAACAGTATATTGATAAAATCTCTGTTGCTTTAATTGGAAGTTGTACAAATTCATCATATGAGGATATGTCTAGATCATCAAGTGTTGCTAAACAGGCTGAAAAATATGGAATTAAGGCAAAAATTCCATTATTGGTAACTCCTGGTTCTGAACAAATCCGTTCTACAATTGAGAGAGACGGACAAATTGATACTCTAAAATCAATTGGTGCAACAGTTCTTGCTAACGCATGTGGTCCATGCATTGGTCAATGGCAAAGACCTGAACTTAAAGAAGGAGAAAAAAATTCAATTGTAACATCGTTTAATCGGAATTTCCCTGGACGTAATGATGGAAAACGTGATACAATGAACTTCATAGCCAGTCCGGAAATCATAACTGCACTTGCACTTGGAGGAAGTTTATCATTTAACCCACTAGAGGATTCACTTGAGGGGAAAAATGGTAAAAAAATTAAATTGTCTCCACCAGAAATTGCTCCTGAAGTACCTGCCAATGGATTTGTAATAATTGATGGAGTTTATGTTTCTCCATCAGAAAATCCTGAAAATGTCGATGTTATGATAGATCCTAATAGTGACCGATTACAAAAACTTGAACCCTTTTCTTCTTGGGATGGAAATGATTTTACTGAATTAAATTTAATTTTAAAAGCAAAAGGAAAATGTACTACTGATCATATTTCTCCTGCAGGTCCTTGGCTTAGACTTCGTGGGCATCTTGACAATCTAAGTGATAATTTACTTTTAGGTGCTGTAAATGCATTCAATGATGAAGTTGGTAAAGCAAAGAGTATTCTTTCAAATAACATTGAAAACTGTTCAGATATTGCAAGAAGTTACAAAGAAAAAAATATGCGTTGGGTTATAGTTGGCGATAATAATTATGGTGAGGGAAGTAGTCGTGAACATGCTGCAATGACTCCTAGATTTTTGGGTTGTGCTGTTGTAATTGCAAAATCTTTTGCAAGAATACATGAAACAAATCTCAAAAAACAAGGTATTCTTGCATTAACATTTGAAGACTCTAATGATTATGATAAAATTAAAGAAGATGACAAAATTAGTATTTCAGGTTTAACTGATTTTGAACCTGACAAACCATTTGAATGTGAATTACAACATGTTGATGGAATTTCAGAAAAAATTATTTTAAAACATTCTTACAACTCATCTCAAATTGAATGGTTTACCGCAGGTTCTGCCTTGAACGTTTTAAAAAATAAAACATCGTAAGTGGGCCCGATCGGATTTGAACCGACGATCGACGGTTTTGGAGACCGTCGCCCTACCAGGCTAGGCTACGAACCCACAAGAATTGAAATATTGAGCGGGAATTTTAACTATTGCTAACGTTTATTTGCAAATTATCGATATTTGCAGTAAAATGGTAAAACCTATTCTTCTTGTCGGTGGAGCAATTCCAATAATTTTTGCAATAATAATTGTAATTCCTTTAGTCACTGCACCCGAAATAGCAAATATTGCAATAGATCCATCTGATAAATCTGAAATAGAATTTACCACACATCATCTCAGAAATGTATCACCCGGTATAACTGATAGAATTACTGCAGAACAAACAGAAATTATTGTAATAAAAAATGATGGTACTGTAACTTATTCTATTACTAAAGATGGAAAAGTTAGTACACCAAAAACCATTAAAATTGAAAACTCACAAAGAATCAAACTTGTCGCAATGATTAAGGAAACTGGTTTTTTATCACTACCATTTGAATCATTTTCCATAAAAGATGGAATTGAAACTTATGAAAAATTTGGTCTTAAAATTACATTAAATGAAGATACTAATCAACTGTATTGGCCTGAACCTGATGCAACTGAGCAAATGATTCCTCCTATTATCACAATGGTTCAACAAGAATTGGAATTAATAATGGAGATCATAAGGGAATAAATATCGATGAGGCTTAGATAGGCTATGATTCCACTTTCTGGAGATATTCCTGATGCAAAAGGTGCAATATGTGGAAAAATTGATTCTAATTCCGTTGTTCGTGGTACTTCTACACTCAAACGTGGTTTTGCACATATGCTGAAAAATGGAGTTGTAATGGATGTTACAAATGTTGAACAAGCTCAGATAGCTGAAGAAGCAGGTGCAGTATCTGTAATGGTATTGGACAAACTACCTTCTGATGTAAGAAAAGCAGGTGGTGTAGCACGAACTGCAAGTATTAGAATTATAGAAGAAATTATGGATCATGTAACAATACCTGTTATGGCAAAATGTAGAATTGGTCATATGTATGAAGCAAATGTTTTAGACGAAACTAATGTTGACATGATAGATGAATCTGAAGTTTTAACTCCTGCTGATGAATATCATCATATTTGGAAATGGGACTTTACTACTCCATTTGTAAATGGTGCACGTTCTTTAGGTGAGGCATTAAGACGAGTTGAAGAAGGTGCTGCAATGATTAGAACTAAGGGTGAACCTGGAACTGGAAATGTTGCAGAAGCGATTTATCATATCAAAAAAGTCAATGAAGAACTTCGTACTATCAAAAGTATGTATGATTCTGATGACAAGCAAGAACTTGTTAAAATGGCTAGAGAATTCAAAGTATCTTATGATTTAGTTGAAGAGACAGCAAAAATTGGAAGATTACCTGTTGTAAATTTTGCTGCTGGAGGAATCGCAACTCCAGCTGATGCTGCTTATCTTATGTCATTAGGTTGTGATGGTATCTTTGTAGGATCAGGAATATTCAAAGCCGAAGATGCTCAAGAACGTGCTCGTGCTGTTGTTTTAGCTACAACTTTCTGGGAAGAACCTGACAAAGTCAAAGAAGCACAAAAAATGATTGATGAAAGACAATCCTTACTCGGTTTGGATGTAAAGAATTTAGATTTGAAAATGCAAGAAAGAGGTAGTACAGTATGAGTAAAATTCAGATTGGTATACTTGCAGTACAAGGAGATGTAACTGAAAATTTTTTAGCCACTATGGCATCTATGAGTGAATTAGGTATTGATGGAACTGTTGTACAAGTTAAAACAATCGAACAGATATCTGAACTTGATGGCCTGATAATTCCTGGAGGCGAAAGTACTGTAATTGGTCAAATGTCACTTGTAAATGGTGGATTAAAAAAAATTAAAGAAAAAATTGAATCTGGAATGCCAGTATTTGGCATATGTGCTGGAATGATATTTCTATCAAAAAACTCTAAAGATAAGGTTGTAGGCAAAGTTGAACAACCTCTTTTAGATGTTCTAGATGTAAAAATTGAAAGAAATTCTTTTGGACGTCAAAAATATTCTTTTGAAGCAAAAATTTCAATGGAACCTGTTGGAATCTCTTCCTTTAATGGAGTGTTTATTCGTGCACCATCTGTATCTGAAACTGGTTCTGATGTTGAGATATTAGCAAAATTTAATGAAAAAATAATTGCAGTAAAACAAGGAAATATCATTGCAACTGCATTTCATCCTGAACTTACAAGGGATATTTCATTACACAAATCATTTGTAAAACTAGTTGATAATCTTAATTAGATTCTAAATTGTGCATAGCAATCAAATCTTTTTTAAACTGATTTAATGTTTCTGGAACATCTATTTTTATTGAATCTTTTAAAGAAAGTTCTTTTTGTTTCTTTTCATTCCATACTTTTGAATTAAATTCTGCAAGTAATTGTGTCATTTCTGACATGTCAGTTACATTTTCAGTATCTGGTAAATTTTCTTTATGTATGCTATCTTGAGAGTATAATGTTTGCCACAGATGTTCTGTAATGAATGGTGTAATTGGTGCTAAAAGTTTCAATATTGTGGATAAAACTTTGTGTAATGTAAAAATTGCACCATCTCTTTCCTCATCGGTAAACCCAATTCCATATGCTCTTGCTTTGGCTATCTCTATGTATTGTGCAGCAAAAATATTCCATGTAAATTCTCTAATTGCTGTAGATGGAATAAAGAAATTATATTTTGAATATCCTTCTTTACAAACTGAAATTAATTTATCAAGTTCAGATAATATCCATTTGTCTGATTCAGATAATTGACCTGATTCGATTACTGGGAAGCTAGATAGAAATCTTGAAACATTCCATAATTTACTTAAAAATTTTCTTGTAGATTCAATTTTTTGTTCTGAACATCTAAAGTCATAACCTTGATTTATTTCACTTGCGCTCCAAAATCTGAAAGTATCTGCACCTGATTTTTCAATTACCGGTAATGGATCAATTGCATTCCCTTTACTTTTACTCATTTTCATTCCCTTTTCATCTAATCCATAACCCATTATCCATGCTTCAGACCATGGTTTTTGTCCAGTTAATTTTTCACATCGTAACAACGTATAGTATAACCATGTTCTGACAATATCTTTTGCTTGTGGTCTAATTGCAGTAGGATATGTTTTTTTAAAGAATTCTTCATCTCTATTGAATTTTGTAATAAATAATGGGGATACACTAGAATCCATCCAAGTATCAAACGTTCTTTTTTCTCCCGTAAATTCAGTCTTACCACATTTTTCACATTTTTCTACAGGACATTTATCTTTCCATGGACGATAGTATTTTCCAGGTTCTGGAACAAATGGTTCTGAGCATTCATTACAATACCAAATTGGTATCTCCGTACCATAGAATCTTCTTCTAGAAATTGGCCAATCAATAGAAATTGATTCCAACCAATTCATCAAAATTTGTTTATGCATTTTTGGGTAGAACTCAATTTCCTCTCCTAATTTCTTCATTTTCTCGAGTGAATCTTTCTGTTTTAGATAATATTCTTCCATAGGAACAATTTCGATTGGAGTTTTACTTCTTTCAGATAATGGAGTTCTATGTGATATATCTTCAATTTTTTCTACAAGATTTGCATTTTCCAAATCTTCAATAATTTTGGTTCTAGCTTGTTTTGGTTTCAATCCTTGATATTCTCCGGCTACTTCTGTCATTCTACCATCAAGTCCAATTGCAATAACTTCTCCTAATTTTAATTCTCTAAATAATGCCACATCATTTTGATCACCATAACTACAAACCATTACTGCACCTGAACCGAATTCAATTTTTGCAGAATGATGTGGTGTAATTTTTACTTCGTTATTAGTAAGTGGGACAATCAACTCTTTTCCAATTAAATCTGAATATCTCTCATCATTTGGATTAACTATCACTGTTTTACACGCACATAATAATTCTGGTCTTGTACTTGCTATGATTATTTCTTTTTTACTTTCTTTAGTGATGAATTTCATATAGACAAGTTTTGTTGGAATTTCTTCATACACAATTTCAGCATCTGCAATTGTTGTCCCTGAAACCCAATCATAATTATTTGGTCTTGTTGCAAGATAGATTACTCCTTTCTTCCAAAGATCAATGAATGTTTCTTGTGTAAATTTTCTATAATCTTCTGAATCAGTTCGATAATAATTTTTAAAATCACCACTTAATCCTAGACTCTTCATTATCTGAATCATCTCTGCTTCTAAATCATCTAATGCATTTTTACATAACTCTAAAAATTCACCTCTTTCTGTTTCTCTCATTCGTATACCATGTTTTTTTTCTGTGTACAATTCAACCGGTAAACCATTTCTATCTATCCCAATTGGAAAATACACATTCTTTCCAGACATTCTTGCAGTTCTTGCAATCATATCTATTTGAGCATAATGTGATGCTGCCCCTATGTGCCATGGTCTTCCTGATGGATATGGCGGTGGAGTGTCTATTGTATAATTGCTATTTTGTAATTGAAAGTCATAGAGTTTTTCATCTTCCCATTTTTTTAAAATTGCATTTTCAAGTTTTGGGTCCCATGCTTTTTCTGCAATTTTTGGTTCCATGTCTGAAATCTTGTTCTTTGTCTATAAATCTCTAAAGTGCTAAAATTACCTATATTTTATCTAAAAATTTTGCGAGGTTCATATCATTTTCAGAAATTCCTCCTACGTCATGTGTCATAAGATCAATTACGAGTTTATTGTAGACGTTAAACCATTCTGGATGGTGATTCATCTTTTGAATCTCTACAACTGCTATTGTCATGAATTTCCATGCCTCATCGAAATCAACAAATTCTATTTCTTTGTGTAATTTTCCATTTTGAACTGTCCATTCGGTTAATTCTTTCAGACCTTCGTCAATCTCATTATCTGAAAGTTTTACCAATCCCATACTATGGTGTAAAATATGAACAATAATAAATTATACAATCCAATTCACAAAATTATGAATCAATTATTAGATGAAATCCAACGTGCTATCAAAAATACTGTTTTGGATAATTCTGTTGGTGTTGCATTTTCGGGTGGTGTCGATAGTACCTTAATTGCAAAATTATTACATGATAGTGGATATGACATACATCTTTTGACTATTGGTTTTCATGATTCACATGACATAAATTTTGCAAAAGAAGTAAATGAAATTCTAAAATATAAACATGATATTTTAGAAATACAACTTGAATCTTTTCAAGAAATTAGTAAAAAAATTAATGGGATAATCAAAACAGATAACCTTTCCTGGAATGAAAATTCAATTGCATTTTACTATGTTTCAAAATTAGCTAAAGATTTAGGAATTTCTACAGTTGTAACTGCAAATGGAATTGATGAATTATTTTGTGGTTATAATGCATATCGTGAAGCAATTGGAGTTGGTGTTGATGAAGTAATGAGTGTTATGAATAAGAAATTAGAAAATGAGAAGAAAATGATGGTTGCAGTAAACAATGTTACTTCTAATTTCAATGTAAAAATATTACAACCATTGTTAAATGAAGAATTTATTTCATTTGCAAAAACTATTCCTATATCTGAAAAAATAATTGATGCTGATGATTTACAAAGGAAACATGCTATACGTAAACTTGCTATATGTTGTGGTGTACCTGAAATATCTGCTCATAAACAAAAAAAGGCATTACAGTATGGTTCTAAAATTCATAAACAACTTTTAAAACTTAGATAATTTCTTCACATCTAATTTTACATGTTTATGTACATTGTTTATGATGATTTGTGATGCTCCTAGATGTTTTTCAGGAATAAAAATACCTTTAATTTCTTTTTCTGTAAGTGATTTTGAAATAGCTTTATCTTTAATCAATGCGTCCATGTAATTCATTTTTTTATCATGAGCTTCAAATGCAACTCTTTGTACATCTCTGTATGCTATGAATCTTGGAATACCTTTTTTGATTAATGCTTCTAGAACAAATTCTGCAAAAATTTGACCCTTTGTGATGTATAAATTTTCTTGAATTCGCTTATCATTAATTTTTAGATTACTAATTATTTTAATCATCGTTTCAATCATCTCATCAAGCAAAATGGATGACATTGGTAATGTGAATCTCTCATTAGCTGAATTTGATAAATCTCTTTCATGCCACAATGGAATATTTTCAAATGATGTGTTAATTTGACTGCGCAAAAGTTTTGACAATGAAGAAATTCTTTCACTTTTTATTGGATTTCTTTTAACAGGAACTGCACTACTGCCCATCTGACCTTTTTTGAAATATTCTGATACCTCTCCAATTTCAGTTCTTTGTAGGTTTCTTATCTCAATTGAAATTTTTTCTAATGTTGCTCCTAAGAGTGATAATTGAAAAATATATTCTGCATATCTTTCACGTGGAATAATTTGTGTGGTAACTTTTGCAGGAAATAACAGTAATTTTTTTGCTACCCGTTCTTGAACTTTTACTGCATCTTTACCCATCAAAGAACCAGTTCCTACAACTCCAAGCGTTTTACAAATAAGAATTCGTTTTTTTATTTCATCTAATCGTTCTAGATGTGTTGCCATTTCTGATGCCCAATTGGCAAATTTCAAGCCAAATGAAATTATACTTGCATGTTGACCATGTGTTCTACCTACTGCTGGAAGTACTTTGTATTTCACGGCATTTTTTGATAATAGTAATGCAAGTTTTCCAACCTTTGGTTGAATTACTTTAATTGCATCTCTCATTTGCATAGAATTACTGGTATCTACAAGATCGTTACTTGTTAATCCATAATGTATCCATGGTCTTGATTCTTTTTTACATCTCTCTGCTAATGATTCTACTAATGCTGCGGTATCGTGATCACTTTTTGCCTCTAACTGCTTAATACGTTTAGCAGTAATCTTTCCTGAACGTGCTGCCTTTGCAATATCTTTTGCAATTGACTTTGGAATTAGATTTATTTCGCTTTGAGATAATGCAGCAGCAGCTTCTATTTGTAATTGATAATCAACTTTTTTTTGTTCTCCAAAAATCTCTAGCATCTCTTTTGTGCCGTATCTTCCACTGTCTATAGGTAAAATTGCCACATTTAGTATGAATTTTTTACAAAAATAAACTTATGTCTGATCAGAAAATAAAATTAGAATTTGATCCATCAAAGTTGATTACTGCTCCTGAGAGATATTTTATCTCTTTTTCTACTATGGAACTAACAAAATTACCAATTTCTTGTGGTTCACCTAATCTTTCCATTGGCAAACTATCTGCATATTCTCCTACATTATCTACCAGTTCTTTTGTTCTATCTGTATTGATTGGACCTGGAGCTATATTGATCATAGTAATATTTCTAGAAGCAAATTCTTTACTCAAAATTTTAAAAACACTAGAAAAAGCGGCTCTGTATGCACTTGATATGATTAATTTTGAATTTGGTTCTTTTATTACATTTGATGTTATTACAAAAATGTACCCTCCATCGTTAACCTTAATTTTTTGTAATAGCGTACAAAATCCAACAAATAATTGATTATGATATTTATTCCAATCTTCATTAGTAATTTTTGCAAATTCAATTATTGGTGGACCTCCTGTGTTTAACACTAAGATATCTGTCACATTATTTTTTTCTGCAAATTTATTGACACTCTCTAAATCTGACGTATCGATATCTATGCTTGATGCTGAAAGAACTTCCAAATCAAGTATTTTTAATGAATCTGAAATAGCTTTTCCAATTCCTCTACTACCTCCTAGAATGATAGCTTTTTTCATTAACTAGTGGAAATTGTTATTTAATTTAAATTGCCTGAAGAGATTTTTATCTTAGGAAATGACTAATTTACAACCAAAAAAAATTGGTGAAAATGAATATCAAATTGATGCAGATTCTTCTTTAGGAATGAAGGTACCAGTGACAATCTATGCTGATGAAACATTATTAAAAAAAATGATGACTGATAGAACGCTAAAACAAGCTATCAATGTATCTACCTTACCTGGAATTCAAGAACACGCAGTAGTTTTACCTGATGGTCATGAAGGCTATGGTTTTCCTGTGGGTGGTGTAGCTGCTATGGATGCTGAAGAAGGAATGATCAGTCCTGGTGGTGTTGGTTACGATATTAATTGTGGTGTTAGATTACTACGAACAAATCTTACTGAAGAACAAGTACGTCCGAAACTTGCTGAACTAGTAAATGATCTTTTCAAATCTATTCCATCTGGAGTAGGTTCTAAAGGAGCTGTAAGATTAACTCAATCTGAATTAGATGAAGTTTTAGTTAAAGGTGTTTCATGGGCAATTGATAATGGATATGGAACAAGTGATGATGCAAATGTTTGTGAAGAAAATGGACAAATAGCAAATGCTGATCCAAATAAAGTATCTGACAAAGCAAGGAAACGAGGACTACCACAACTAGGAAGTTTAGGATCTGGAAATCATTTTCTTGAAGTTCAACGCGTAGAAAAAATTCATGACGAAGAAGCTGCAAAAAGAATGGGAATACAAGAAGGTACTATCACTGTCTTGATTCATTGTGGTTCTAGAGGATTTGGTCATCAAGTTTGTAGTGATTATCTCAGAATTTCTGAACAGGTACAAGAAAAATATGACATTAATTTNGCGGATAGAGAACTTGCATGTGTTCCAAATACATCTGAAGAAGGTGAATCTTATAGAAAAGCAATGTTTGCAGCCTTAAATTTTGCATGGAGCAATAGACAAATGATAACTCATTGGACAAGAAAATCATTTGAAAGAGTTTTTTCACAATCTGAATCTGATTTAGATATGAAATTAGTTTATGATGTGGCGCATAATATTGCTAAAGTTGAAAAACATAAAATTAATGGAGAACAAAAAAATCTTGTAGTGCACAGAAAGGGGGCAACACGTGCTTTTCCTGCGAACATGGATGATGTTCCTTCAAAATATAGAGATCTTGGTCAACCTGTTTTGGTTCCTGGTTCTATGGGGACTGGAAGTTGGATTCTATTAGGTAGTGAAAATTCTATGTCAGCAAGTTTTGGTTCTACGGCTCATGGTGCTGGTAGAATGATGTCAAGATCAAAAGCAAGACGTGATTTTACAGAATCTGAAGTAAAAAAATCACTTAACGATAAAGGCATTTTTATAAAATCATTAACAAGAGATGGCGTGGTTGAAGAAACACCTCAAGCATACAAAGACGTTGATGCTGTTGTCAATGTCTCCCATAATCTTGGAATAGCAACTAAAGTTGCTAAATTAGTTCCAATTGGAGTCATCAAGGGATGAATGANGAAGATAAAGAGTTAGAGTTGCTAAANGCTAAACGATTAGCTGAAATGCAAAAAAATCTATCTATTCAGGATCAGTCATCTAAAAATATAACTGAAGAAAGTCAAACACCAAAATTTTCATTACGAGATTATGTAGTAAATAGTCTAGGTCATCGTGGCATGGAAGTATTACAAAATGCTGAATATCAATTTCCAAATGAATCTAAAATTATTATTGAAAAATTAGGAGAATTGATTTCGTCAGGTGATATCAATGAAACACTGGATGGTGGAAAATTATTAGTATTGTTTAGGTCTGTGGGACTTAGTATTAGAATGGAAAATAAAATTAATGTTGAAAAAGATGGAAAATTCATTTCTATTGCAGATAAATTTAAAAAAACAACTAATGATGATGAATTATGACATATTACATTCAGATTAGTACGATTGATTGGCCTAAAGATAGAGTCATTTTTGAAGATACTTTGAATACATTAGAAAAATTATGTGATACTCAAAATGGGTATATTCTCAATGAACCTGTATCCAAATTTGGCTGGACATTTATTGATATGATCTTAAAAGCAGAATTACATATGCCTATGGAACAAGAATTTGNAGAACAAATTAAAAAATCTAAAGGTTCTAAACCTGAAGAAAAATTTACAAATTTTNTTGTAAAATATTTAGAAAATAATAACTGTAAAATAAAATTAAAGTTAATGCAATCTAACTAAACTCTTCTTCCACGTTTTCCACCTTTCTTTCTTGTTGTGTCATGTGGAATAGGTGTAACATCATCAATTTTTCCAATTCTAAATCCTCCTCTTGCAAGTGCACGAATTGCTGCTTGTGCTCCTGGTCCTGGAACTCTAGAACCAACTCCACCTACAGCACGTACTCTAATGTGCAATCCTGTGAATCCTTTTGTTCTTGCAGATTCTGATACCACATTTGCTGCTTTCATTGCTGCAAAAGGTGATGATTCATATCTATCTGCATTAACATGGTGTCCTCCGGAACTAATTGAAACTGTTTCTGCACCGGTTAAATCCGTAATGTGGATGATAGTATTGTTATAACTGCTAAAGATGTGTGCAATGCCCCATTTATCTACCGCTTTTGCTTTTGTAGGTTCTTGTGGTTTTGCTTCTACAACCTCTTCAGTTGCTTCTACAACCTCTTCAGTTGCTTCTACAACTGTTTCTGGTTTTTCTTCAACAGCTTCTGACATAGATTTTNCAGATTTTTTTGGCTTTATAAAAGAATGCCCTGAATTATCTAAAATGTTGCCATCCTTTGTCTTTGATGATAAACGAATCATTACCATCATCAAAAAACACTCCATTTCCTTTTGATACATGACCAATTTCAAATATACTAATTTTATTCTTTTTTGCTAATGTATGAATTTTTTTTAAATTTTTGGGTGTTACTGTGAAAACTAATTCGAATTCTTCACCTCCATCAAAGACCAATCTGTTCAAACTAATCTTATTTTTTTCTGCAAATTCTACCACATCATCATTTGTTGGAATTTTTGTAATTAGAAATTTTTTCTTACTTTGATTAGATAATTCATTCAAACATGATGATAACCCGTCACTAGAGTCCATAGATGATGTGATATAATTTAATGATTCTTGACCAAATTTTAGTCGTGGTTTAGGTTTAAAAAAAAGATTTTTTGATTTTGTTGAAAAAGATTGAACTGATTTTCTTTTCTTCATAATTATTTCTAATGCAGATGCTGTATATCCAAAAGGTCCTGTAGTACAAATAACATCTTTTACTTTAGCATCGTTTCTTCTTATGAAATTTTTGACGTTGCCAAATAATACTACATGTATTGAAATTTCATTACCTTGATTAGTATCTCCACCTAATAATTGAATTTTAAATTCTTTACATACTTTTGAAAAACCTTTAGATAATTCTTGAACCTGTTTTTTTGATATTGTTTTTGGTAACGTTAATGATATAATACAAAATTTTGGTATTATTCCTTTTGAAGCAAAATCACTTAAACTCGATACGACACTTTTTCTTGAAATATCTGATAATTTTGAACATTTTGGAATGTCTGTACTTTCTACTAATGTATCAACACACACTGCACATTGTTCATTCCCTAGTTTAAAAATTTCAACATCCTCTGAACGANTTTTTTTCTTATTCATTAATTCAATAATTTCCTTTTCACTTAATTTNTTCATAACAACTCTCAACTTTTTTTATCATTTCACTTTGTATTTTATGTAACAATTGATTATCATTTGATTCTGTTGAAACTCTAATGATATCTTCTGTATTTGATTTTCTGATCAATGACCATGTATTTTCATTAATGTTAATTTTGATACCATCTAATTGATCAATTTTATATTCTTTTTCAACTTTTTTTATCATTTCAATTATTACTTTGTCATGTAAACTAGATTTTATTGACACTTTGTTTCTAATCTGTGAAAAACTCTCAAAAAATTCTATATCTTTTTGAATAGATTCATCATCAATCATAGATGCTATTAACCCGCTAGTCAATAATCCATCTCTACACATATTGAATTTTTTNAGGATAAATCCACCGCTACTTCCTTCTCCTCCTGCATCTGCATTATTTTTAATCATCATCTGTATTACATTTGATTCCCCAACTTTGGATCTCCAAACTTCTCCTCCATGTTTGATAATGTATTTTTCAACTGCCAAACTACTGTCGATACTTAAAACAAATTTTTTAATTCCTAGTTTGATTGCTTTTACAACTCCTAGCCCTAGTGTGATATCTGAAGATTTTTTTTCACCATTCATTACTAAAATCACTCTGTCTGAATCTAAATCAAAAGCAAATCCCACATTTTTTGTTTTACTAATTAATTTCATTAATCCATCTGAAGTAGGATCAGGACCTCTTGAACATTCATCTAATTCATCATTTATTGTTTCAACATGACATCCNATTTCTTGTAATAATTTTGGAGCAATTTTTTTTGCAGATCCGCCACCAATGTCGACGGTAACATGTTGAGTTTTTTTTAATTTTCCAATAATATTTACTGCATCAGAAATATAATTTGATTTTGCAATAACTTCCTTACCGATATTTGATCTATTCAAATTTTTTCCATTTTTTACTATTTCAAGTTCTTCTTGTGTAATTCCTNTTCCATCGATAATGAATTTTAACCCATTCCATTCTAATGGATTNTGTGATGACGTTATGATTATGCCTGCGCCAATCTCTTTTGCTTTTCTAAATACAACTGGAGTTGGAATAANTCCTAAATTATAAACATCAATTCCTCTTTCTAACATTGTTGCAGAAACTATTTTTTCTATCATTTCTCCAGTAGTTCTAGTATCTCTTCCTATGACACATTTTCTAGTTTTAACTAATTTGGAAAAACCATCACAGAATTTTATCACATCTTCTGGAAGGAAATCGTTTCCATACACTCCTCTTATCCCTGATATTGAAATTTTCACTTCTTTAAACCAGAAACGCTTTTTATAAACTCTGAGAAGAAATCGTTCGTGCCTCGATAGCTCAGTCTGGTAGAGCGTTTCACTCGTAATGAAAAGGTCGTGGGTTCGGATCCCACTCGAGGCTTTAATTTCTTAATGAGTAATTATCTCTTAATTCATAATTAGTTTCATAAGGTGGACTATCTGGATTGAGTTCTAATTTTATTTTACAAATTACTTTGTTAAGTAAATCTTGTTCAAAACAGCTATCACTATATGTTTCATTAATAATTATTTTATCCATTTTTGCATTTTTAAAATATGAATTATGAATTTTTGTATTCTTTAAANTTGCATTTGTCAGATCACTTCCTCCAAAATCGGTATTCNTTAAANTTGCATTTGTCAAATTCACATTTCTAAAATTTCCAGAATTAAGATATGCTGAATTCAAATTTGCATTTGTCAAATTTGCATTTTCAAAATTAGAGCTTTTCAAAAATGCATTCTGTAAATTAATTCCTGTCAAATCTAATCCTCTAAAATTTTGTCCTGGCATGTGAATTCCGCTAAAATCAGCATTTCTTAAATCTGTATTTTCCAAAATAACTCCTATCATATGTGCACCACTGAAATTTGCTCCTTTGATACCTACTTCTTTGAAACTAACATTTTCCAAAAATGCTCCTGTCAAATCAGCACCATACAATTTTGATTCATCCAAAATTNCATCCTTCAAATTCGCACCAGATAAATTCGCACCAGATAAATTCGCACCAGATAAATTCGCACCTACTAAATTAACCCCTGATAGATTTGAACCTAATAATTCTACATTTGTTAAATTAGCATATGATAANTCAGATCCTTCAAAATCAACATGTGCCATTTTATTATTAGACATGTCTGAGTTTGAAAAATCTATTTTGTAAAATATTGACTCTGAAATATCCATATTATTGATATTTGAATTTGAGAAATTCTCTTCTTTAAGATTAGAATATTTTTTTAGCATCTTCAGATCTGATTTTTCTTCAAATTCACTAATCTTTGTTTTTTTAACCTTATCCATGTTTACCCCATTAATTTTTGCTGTAGTGAAATCAGTTCCAAAAATTTTCGCATCTGTTAAATTGGCATTTTCCAAATTTGCATTTGTTAAATCCACATTTTGTAGATTTGCTTCAGTTAAATTCGAATTTTTTAGATTAACTGAGTATAGATTACTTCCTTCAAAATTAACTTTTTTTAGTGAATTTCCTGAAAAATCNGAACCGATTAAATTTGATTCTTCAAAGTTAGTTTCATACAAAATTGCAGTTCCTAGATATGTATATTGCATTTTTGTATGNGCCAAATTTGCGCCACTTAGATTTGTGTTATGAAAAATTTTCTTAGTTAAATCTTGACCGCAAAAATTTGCGTAGGATGCATCAACATTTGTAAATTCTGTGTTTGCAAGAATTGTTTTGTAGATGTATGCATGTTTTAAAGATGCATTGTTTAGATTTACATCTTCCATTATAGTATCTCTCAAATCAGCTCCATCCAAACTTGCATTTTCTAAATTAGCCTGATATAGATCTGCTTGTCTCAAATCAACACCAAATAACTTTGCATTACTCAAATCTGCACCTGATAAATTGGCACCTGTCAAATCTGCACCTGATAAATCCACATTATTCAAATCAGCATTTTTTAGTGAAACATGTCTTAGTATAATTCCAGTTAGATCACATTCTGACCAGTCTATATCGAACTGAGATGAAATCGTCATGTATGTTTCAAATGAATTATCTGTTTTGGAGTTTTCACAATCATTAATTTTTTTTAGTGTTTCCTGATGCTCTATTCCTTTCAAACTTGAAAATGAAGTATCTGTTGTACTCCAAATTGTAAATATCACCAGGATAATTCCTAGAATAATAAACGAAAGATTGTTAATTTTTCTCAATTATTGATAGTTGATAATTTATTATAAAAATTAAGATCTAATTATCATCAACTGTAATCTCGATGTCTGCTTGAAGCTCCTCTCCAAGTCCTTTCCACCATTCAATCTTATCTGTCATGCTCCCCAGAAATTTGTCTCTCTAGTCCTTTATAGATCTGCCGGTGTAGTTTTGATTGAGCTAATGATCTATTTCGATAAATTTTGATCTTGTTTTTTTCTTTGACGTTTTCTATAAAATATAATTGCAAGTGCACCGATTGCACAACCCCAAAAAACTGGCCATCGTAATTCTGAATCACCCATTCCAAGAAATGAAATGATCGTTCCACCAATCAATGCAAAACCTACTAACTCTAATGACTTAGACATCAATTTGATAAAACAGATAAATGATTTAATGATTTGGTATTATCGTGAACAAATATCTCATGGTAATAATGTGTTGTATGTTGATAGGTATACCTATTGCATATGTTGATCCAACTGAGGGTGGATTACGTGATGAACCATACACTGGTCTATTTTTTGTGTCAATAGGTGGTGCAATAGTGATTATACTTTACAGTTCTATGCAAACGCGTAAAGAGCAACAAAAACTTAGACGTGAAAGAAGAAAGAAATTCAGAAAATAAAATTATAAATCTAATCCAAAAGTTCCTGCTAGATCTGAAAATTTCTGGTAAGACTCTAGGTATTGTCTACCCTTTTCAGTTATGACAAATGTATGTCTTCCATCGAACTCTATTCTGTTCATCAATCCTGCACCAGTCAAATTTTTCACAAATTTTTCTAATCTAGAATGTGAAAGATTGGCTTTTGTAAGAAGTGATGTAGTTTTGATGCCTTCTTGACCAGTTTGCTCTGTAACTGTTAATACATCTGCTACAATTTGCATACTGGTTCTGTAGGTCATTATACAAGAAATTCTCTAATGAGATATAAGAGTATTACTCAATCTCTGATGAGATAAATAGGCAAAATTTGTTTGTTAAGCGTGTCTGAAAAACCATCGATCTCTTGGTATAATGATTTTCTTGGTGTTGCATATCGCTATTTTGACATTAGAATGAATGTAGTTTTAATGTTTAATGAAAGCAAACCCTCTAGAGATCTATGGTATGAAACTATGCACTGGTGGAACGATCATACAATTAAGATCAGATTTGTTGAAACTGGAGATGATTATTGGTTTGTAATGGGTGCAGATTCTAGACGTCCTGATACTAACA
>JGI26247J51722_1000150_pt1 | contig 29473 bp, 27 predicted proteins | sample SaaInlV_100m_DNA_2_FD_51722 | JGI IMG/M metagenome (IMG submission 51722)
GAATTTACAGCGGATATTGAATATCTGCATTCGTTAAAGTTTTTAAAAGTCCTATGTTTTGGGTGTGTCCTGATTTATTTGCACGAATGTGTCCACGAATAGTTTTTCCTAAAAGGTAGAAGTCTCCTAGGATGTCAAGAATCTTATGTCGTGGGAACTCATTTTTAAATCTTAGTTCGGTGTTGATGATTTTCCCATCTCCCAACAGAATAAAGTTGTCGAGGTTCCCACCGGAAGCAAATCCCATTTTTGTTAATTGAGCGATATCTTCCATGAACCCGAACGTGCGCGCAGGAGCAATTTCTTTTTTAAAGTTTTCCTCACTCACATATTCAAAAGTATGATTCATTATTCCAATTGGAGTCGGGTATTCCATATGATAGCTAACCTTGAATGTGTCACTAGGTTCAATGCTAATATGTGGGGTTCCTGGTTCTTGAGGGCCAAAAGTATATTTTTTGTCGATAATCAATTCTTGGGAAGGTTCGTCTTGTTCTTCAATTCCACCATTTTCGATTAACTCACAAAAATCTTTTGAGGACCCATCCATCACTGGAACTTCATCGCCTACTTTTATAAGGAGGTTTGTGATGCGGTACATGTGTAGAACAGCCATGATATGTTCTATGGTAGCGACACTGGCTTTCCCTTTATGGAGTGTTGTGGAGTAATTGGTCGATTTAATATTTTCAAGCCTAGCTGGGATAGTTTGACCATTGGAGATGTTGCTGAAAATAATGCCGCTTTTCGGCGGTAGCGGTTGCAAGATGACCCCAGTTTTGAGCCCTTTATGAAGCCCACTTCCATATAATACTACGCTTCTTTTAAGCGTTCTTTGCGGAGGTTTATTAAATTTGTTAAGTTTTGTTTTCCCTTGTTGGGTCGTTAGTTGATTGATTCCTGGAGGCATTTGATTAAGAGAAACACGGTTCCGTGAAGGAGCAGTCGCAAGGATGCGGTCTAAAATAGAATGAAGTTCGCGAATGTTTTCTGGCCAATGATATTGACATAAGGCTTCAAGTGCATCTGAATCTACTTCGGGAGTAGGCAGTCCATCTTTTTGCGAGACTTCTTCTAGGTGGTTACGAATCAAGACGGGGATAATGGTCGGGTTTTCGCGCAGAGACGGTATTCTGATAGTTACGTTGCTAAATATTTTTAGTAGATCAGGATTAAACTGATTTTGTTTAGAAAGCTCACTGAGGTTTTGAGATGAAGAAATGTATAAACGCGATGGCAATAATTTTTGTTTTTTACTTTCATTAGAAAATAATAAATCGAATAATTTTTGTTGAGTAGTTTTGCTCAGAGCGTCTACATTATCTAAATACACAGCTTGCGATATGGCTGGGTTTGTATCAAGAGTTTCGTTTGAAAATTTGAGAGATTTTTTTTCCGGCGGAAATAGAAAAGAGTTAATCTCATGTGCTGGCCTTGAAGAACAATTGAGTTTAATAAAAGGAAGGTTACTTTTTGCGCTTTTTTGATGGATTGCTTGTGCGATGTATTCTTTGCCTGTTCCTGATTCCCCTAAAAAGAGCAGGGGGGTGTCTGATTGAGAATGAAATTTAATAGCCTTTTGTGTTTCAATTAGGGAGGAAAAGCCGAATGGCGTCGCGTTGGTTATTTTTGTGGCCCGTTTTTTTTTGAGTCCTAAAGCACTTTTAACAGATTGAGTCAAGCTGTCCATTGAGAACGGCTTTTCAATAAAGTCAAAAGCCCCAAGCTTTGTCGCTTTTACCGCCGTATCAATGGTCCCATGCCCAGACATGACCAGGACCTCTATTTCAGGGTGATACGTTTTGACAGTTTTCAATACCTCAATTCCATCCATTCCGGGAAGCCAGACATCAAGCAATAGAAGGTCTGGCGGATCTGATTGAATCATGTCGAGTGCATTAAGTCCGTCTTCAGTTACAGAAACATCATAACCCTCATCCGATAAAATTTCTTTGAGGGAATTTGCAATATTCGTTTCGTCATCAACTACTAAGATGCGTTCTTTGGGCAAGCTAGTCTCCGAACTTGAAGGTTAAAAGGGTGTGCTCTATTTTTTGTATTCTAAATAAAAAATCCGTTCTCCGGCGCTAATAAACTTTTTTTCGTATTTGCTTTTTGGGATTCCTTCCTTCTGGAATAGGAATGTACCAAGACCATTTTTATTTTTCAACTGGTGATCTTTTTCAAAAAAATCAAGAATTTCCATGGCGTAAGCTTCGTGATCTGTTGCGATATGAATTTCACCACCGCACTTAAGTTTTTCGGCTAGACTTTTTATAAAATTCGGTTTGATCAACCTACGTTTATGGTGCCTTTTTTTTGGCCATGGGTCGGGAAAGTTTATGTAAACTCGATTGAGTTCTTCAGGGGCAAACAAGAGAGGAATTTTTTCTTTTGCGTCACCATATACGATACGGGCGTTGCAAATCTCATACTTAGCAATACGGGTGATGACTTTTCGGATTCCTTTGTGGTAAAAATCAATTCCAATAAAGTTTTCATTAGGTTCTCGAATTCCCATTTCAATGATAAAGTTTCCAACTCCAAACCCGATTTCTAGGTTTAATGGATTACGGTTGCCAAACAACTCTCCCCAGTCAGGTCTAGTATCGATGTCGAGAAAGTTGGAGTTACTTTCTGCGATTTCTTCAAATGAAATAAGATTTTTAAAAGACATTAGATGCTTAAGCTTGGTTGCCTTGTGAGTTGTCGTGAATGGTTTTTACGCTAATAACTTCGTACTCTATTTTTTTTTCTGGGAGGGAAACTATTATTTCGTCCCCTTTTTGCTTTCCCATTAGGGCTCTTCCAATAGGGGAACCAGGAGAAATTTTTCCGACATCGGGATCTACATCCTCGGGAAACACAAGGTGAAATTTTTTTTCTTCTCCGGTTTGAATGTCAGCGAGTAATAACGTGCTGCCTAACCCGGACCTGTCCCTTGGTATTCTTTCTATGTCAAGCGAAGTAACATCGCTTATCCTTTTTTGCAATAGGGAAATTCTAGCTTGGAGAAATGTTTGCCTTTCTTTTGCAGCCTTATATTCAGCGTTTTCTTTTAAATCCCCATGTTCTCTTGCCACTAGTATTGCCTTTGGAATATCTACCTGCAACTCTTTTTGAGATGTCATAAGTTCATCATCGAGTTTCTTGATAATGGCCTGCTTCATGTAAATTTTCTCCAATTAAATTANGCGATTTCTATCATCAGATTAGTTNCTCTATGTGTTCAATGCGTATTCTAAANAAGCCATTTCACCTTGCGCGAGATAAAATTAGGTGCGTTTTTTTTGTTCTATNATGTTAATTTCATATTACTTATTCACGAACAAAGGTTTTTTTTGTGATAAAGGTTTTCATTATCATATATACATACCCTGTCCCAGCAAGTGGTAATAGAAANCATAAATGTTGGGTAAGAGCTAATGCAATAGCTTGTTCTGGNTCTATACCAAGATGTTGGTAAATAAAAAAAACGGTCGCTTCATAGACACCAAGATTTCCAGGTGCTAATGGAATAATGGTTGCTAAGTTTAATGCGGCAAGGATCAGTAGTATACTCCAAATTGGCAGATCAACACCAAAACCCTTCTGTATAGACCAGATTGCTGACGCTTCCCCTAATTTCATTCCGTAAGCTAAAATCACACCATAAGAGAAAGTTTTGATGTTACGTAGTCCTTCTAATTGTTGTCCCCAGCGAGATATAAAGTCGATAGCTCTTTCTTTGANTGTTTTGTTGGAATCCGTTCTTATTTTTTTGTAGGCATGAAAACGAAAAGAAAAATATAAAAGAATGCACGTGAAAATGAAAATGACCACGGTCAACCCAAGTATTCCCTTTTTAATTAAAAGTGGGAGTGGTGTAAGCCAGCTTACAATTAAAAGAACAGTCAGCTTGGCTATTCCTTCGGTGAGTTGATCAAGTGACATTACTGAAAGAGCTGCAGAGTGGCCAACGCCTTCTTTTTTTGCTAAAAGAAAAACTCCGTAAGCATGTCCTCCAGGAAATGGAAGCGTGTTCATCGCAGTGCTCATGAGCGCATTAATTTCAAACATTTCTTTGAATGTTACAAAAACTTTTCCAGGGAGAAAGACGGTCCATTGCTTGGCCCAGAATATAAAAATTAAAAAATGCCCAGCAACACCGAGAAAAAGCCATAAGGGGTGAACTTGTTTGATGTTATTCCAGGCTTGTTCTAAATCTACTTCGCGAAAGCAAATATAGAGAAGCAAGGTCGCAAAACTCCACGCAATTAATAATAGGATTTTCTTTTGCTTTGAACCAGGCATTAAGATCAATGGTTTTTGTCTAGTTGGACTTTGCTTGTTTTTACTCAGAACTGGTTTTAATCGTGNTTTTTTATATAGACTCATTAATCTATGGTTTGACCTATNTCTTTTTTTTATTTTTTTCCTGCCACAAAATGAGCCAGTGCTGTAGTAATTTCAGTGGTTGGACACCTTGGAACTTTCTCCGTTTAAACTTTGGAGTTTGGTCATGTTGTATTTTTGCGATGACGGTAGCGCCAACGGCTTCNTCAATTACCACTCCACGTTGGGCATGCTCCAGTTTTTTTGATTCGCACTGCCCACGAAATGCAACCACTAGGCGGCAGTCTAAGGGCCGGTCCTCATAAATGATGCAGGCATGGTCTTCACCCAAAAAAGGGCAGGGCTGGTTGATAACCAGGCGGTGCCAATCGATTTGTTCTAAANTTTTTTTAGAGTGTAGTGTTTCGCGTACACGATCAATGGTACGNTTNGATCGTTCAATAACTTTTCCAAGGTTAATATTACTTTCCATGACATTATGTAGTATGCCATCCCATTCAACTTGTGTTGCTGCTACACCTGTATGGCAGCAATGGGCGCAACCTTTTGCACATTGTAGGTTGGGAGTATTTTTATGGGAGTGATTAAGTACTTGCCAAAATTTACGTAATGGAGGGATACCTTCAGACCGGGCAGCCTTAATGTGACCTTTTGTCAAGTTCTCGTAAGTATTTTGGATATCCTCCTCATTAAATTTTCGCCGAATATAATCAGCCAACTCCGATGAGTCTGACATTCCTTCTATGAATAGTCCGTTTGTGTCACTTTTGAGTTCCATGATCGCATCCTGATAATTTGTAATGTGGGCTTATAGTGGCACGCTATGGGTGGGAGTTATAATGTTTTTGAGGCTAAGTAGGACTTGCGGGAAACTATTCCTTTGTTTTTGCGACGTACTTGACTTGTAATTCGTATACGAGTTGCTCGAGAAGTTTTTTTTCATCTTCCTTGAGGTTGCCTTTTGTCTTTTCCCGCAACATAATTAACATATCTATTGTTTGTTGGACCGCGGGAAGGTTTACTTCTTTCTTACCAGTGGAGGGGTCGGGCATATCTCCTAAGTGATAGAAGGCGGACGACGTAAGAGACATGATAAATGCTGAAAAGTCGACTTGGAAAGGCTCGGTTTCTTTTTCTTTGGAGGAGTCTGTTTGTTTTTCCCTGAACCTTGATATCTTGTTCATCTTGAAAAACAGCGTCATCTTCTGAAATTTGGGAAGAACGCTTGTCTTTAATGACAAAACCTTCGCCTTCTACATTTTCTTTTTCACTCATGGATGTCAATTTCCAAATTTAAGTGGTCATTCTTTTTGCTGGCCGATTAGTAGCTTTACAGATACTCCCAGCACAGTCATNATAAGTCCTAGCATCAGGGCAAGGTACCCTTCGCCCTCAATAAATTCCATGTAGGATTTTCCTGCGATGGGCCACTGCCGGATGATCCCCACCAAGATAAAAATTAACCCTAGGCCGATAAGGATTTTTTTTATTAAGTTTATGCTGTGTTCTTGTGTTTTCTCATCAACTTCATTTAGCATTTTAATAAGTTCTTAGTTTAATTAGGACATAAGTGGCCAGTTAATCTATAGGGAACTATAAAACGCTAACCAAATTTTTCAATCTCTAAATAGCCCGAGTGTCATTATTAAGAAATGCTAGCAGAACGGTTAAATTATGTCAAAATATAAGCCTTAGGTATATTAAACATACAATCAAGCGCCGATAAAATTTTAAATTTTTAGGTCTTGTATCCTTCCATTTTTGTTTTTTAATTTTGCTCAACGTATGTTTATGCAAATGGCATTCCCCTTATTTTTAGAAGAACAATATAAATCAACCGGGGAGAAGTTGGTTTTAGTCTTGGATCTGTTGCCTTTGAATACATAAGACTAAGGTTTGATGGAAATTGATTGGTTGGTATATCCCAACTTCTTATTCTACTACGCTTAGGGGAGTTGTTTTTTTATGTTCCTGGGGAATCATTTGGGTTGCCCACTGAGCAAGTTGTTCGCGAGATATTTTTGCGTTGTGGCGAATATCTACCGGAAAATTTTGGTGTATCAGGATATTCTTAATCTGATGGGTATGCTTGTACTGACCACCCAACTCCAATAGTTCTTTAATAAGCAAGTTGCGGGCGGAATTATTTTTTAGTTCGCTGAAATGTTCTGGTTCTATTACGATAACAGGCTCTTGGTTCTTATTTTCACCTATACCAACTAGAGCGGACCGTTTTACCTTGGGGTGAATGTTGAAGATTCCTTCACATTGGATAGTGAATAATGTTCCGTCGGCTGTGCAAACGCGTTGATTTTTTCTTCCACAAAACCATAGTCGATTTTTGTCATCAATATAACCGACATCTCCCATACGGTGCCAGAGAGCGTTCCCATGGTCTTTTATTTTTGCTAACCGAGTAGCCTCGTTGAGGTTGAAATAACTTTGAGTTACCCAAGGACCTTTTACTACTATTTCGCCAATTTCTCCATGGGTTAATTCGATGGAATCCCCCCAATCAGGAATTGAATCATCAATGATTGCTATGATTCTAAGCTCTATGTCAGGAACTGTGTGACCAACGCAAATTCCGTATCCTTGTTGAGATTTTTTTAAAGTCTCTTCTAGAATTTCTTTGCGTTCGATGGTTGCGACAGGAAGTGCTTCTGTGGCTCCATATGGAGTGTGTATCTTCGCTTTGGGTGTCAGTATATGATCAAACCTTTCAATCAACGAACCAGGAATGGGTGCACCTGCCATTAAAATTCTGTTAAGAGAAGGAAGGTGTTGATTGTTTGAAATACAATAACGGCTGATTGTGTCCCATAATGCCGGCGAACCAAACCCGCTAGTCACTTTATATTGGGTGATCGTATTTAAAATTTTTTCAGGGTCAACTTTTGCGGGGCGAGTGAAATCCATTTGGGGGAGAATTGATGTCATGCCGATTCCCACTCCAAACAATGAAAATAGTGGGAAGGTAGAAAGATCTATTTCTCCGAATTGGATCTTGTAGCAGGAACGTAGCACCTCTAGTTGCCGGGAAAACATCTCGTGGGTATATACAACTCCTTTAGGAGAACCGGTGCTTCCACTTGTAAATAATATGGCCGCAGGATCATTAGGAAATGTGTCATCGTAAGTAAAGCTAGGTTTAGCCATGTTATCGATATCTCTAAGGGTACACCCTTTCCAAAACCAGCATGAGTTGGTAGTGACCCTGTGTTTCAAGTTGCGAAAATATTTTTGGAAAAACATTAATGCTAAATGAACGGCTGGGGCCGCAATGATTCCCCGCGCTTCGGTTTTCTTGATGCACCTTAGAAAATTTTTTTTCCCTAATCCGGGATCAATGAGTATTGGTATCGCCCCTGCTTTAAATAGGGCAAATGCAACAGAAATGAACTTTATGCTGAAAGGAATAAATAGTAGAACACGATCACCTTTTTTAAATCCGTATTGGTTTAGCCCTGAAGCAATGCGGGAACTCTCATCATCTAACTCTTTAAATGAAATGGAAGTGCCTGTATGCGATTCGATAATCGCTGTTTGATTTGGGTGGTTTTGCGCGACGCGTTCAAGTGAAAAAGCTATGTTATGGCGCGCCTGTTTCATGATTGCCTACGGCAGGTTCAAGGTTTCCTTGACCAAAGGTACGGTCACTTTCTTTTTCTGGATATAAGATGCTTGATTGATGCTAGTTATAGCATGCTTAATCGATATGAAATCTCTTGGCATGCGCGTGAGGAGATAGACTATTACTTTTTCGGGTAAAACCAGTCTAATATCCTTCGCTAGTTTGGCAATGATCTTCGCAGTTGTTTTGTCGTCAATGGGCTTAAGTTCCGTAGACATGCCCCACTGAAAACGTGATATTAGATAGTTTTCCGTGTTTTTTAATTTTGCAGGGTTAAAGTTGCCGGCGAATGCAATTTTTTTTTCTTTTTCAATAAGAGAGTTGATGATGAGATAAAGTGTTTCTTGAGAAGTGCGCTTCCCATCAATATAATCTACCGCATCGAGTAGAAATAGGTCGATGTTGGAAAGAATTGATAACAATTCTCTTGAAGAGCCATTCGAACTTTCGTCTGTTTTTTTTACAAAGTCTGAACCGTGAACATACAGAACTTTTTTATTCATAGAAGCAGACTGATTCCCAATGGAAAGTAGAAGGTGCGTTTTGCCTAGATTTTTACTGCCAAAAAAATATAGTGTGTTAAATGGGGATGAATCACTGCAAAATTGGCGGGCTGCATCAAAGGCGATCTTTGAACCATCTGAAACGATAAAATTTGAAAATGAGTATTCAGACTGCGTGGGGAAATCCAATATAAGCTGGCGCGGTAAGGGGTCCTTATCAAGCATTACGGTTGCTTTGTATGGTAGAAAAAAAGGGTGGTTTTCTTACACCTGAAGATGGAATCATTTAGATTGCATTTGTACTGGCCCTATTTGTATTTCTACGATAGATCGACTGAATGAGCGCGGTCTAATGATAACCGTGCAGACCCAACCTTCTTTTCTGTAGTTTAAAATCGTGTCAGTGCTTGCCATCGAGTTTGTGAGCGTCCATCCTTTATTTATCATTTCATTCTGGTAGAACTCAACCGTTGGTTTTAAACCCGCGGTTCCATTAAAGAACAGGCGTCCAACTTTCAAGTCATTACTGCCTGATTCGTAAATAAATGATTTTGATTGGTCTCTGTTAAAACCATTAGGAACCGGAACGTCGAGGAAGGGGAGAGCATTGTTTATGATTGCAGGTTCCGGTGGAACTTGCTTTTCGAATTGATCCAACCCAGCACAACCGTTGAAAAAAGCAAGAGACGAAAAAATGATTATTCCTGAAAAAACAGTTGATAGATTATATTTAATTATTTCCAAAAAAAGATCTCCCTAAATAAACAATTGTTAGGCCAGCTAACATCAAGGCAAAGCCGATGACTCTTAAAACCTGATCAGGAACCTCCCCGATTTTTTGAGCGAAAATTTTCACCTGAGAGGGGGCGCAAAAGTAAGGGACTCCTTCGAAGATCATCACTAGCCCTAGAGCAGACAGAAAAAGACTCATAAATATATGCCGCTTTTGTAGAATAAGGTTATAATGGGACCCTGCATAGGGTTCTTTTTTTTACGTATGTAAAGATCGATTTAGGCGCTATGCCCAATATTATTTTGGGCGGTGTTGCAGGTGAAGCATTTAATGCTATTGACAATTATCTTGAAAGTAGAAGGTGGAGTCAATAAAAATTTAGGTGAGCGGGAATAGGGGTTGTTAATAAATAATTTGGCGTTATATAATATTTAAATGGTTAACATTCATTATATTTTGTTGAGTTCCATTTACTCCTATGTAGGATTGTTAGGTGATTTTCGATTTACTCTATAAGGCTATTAAATTCAAAAAATCTTGAAGTTTTAGTGATAGGCTTAGATTTATATTTAAGGAAGAAAAGCGTTGANAGTTTTTAGGGGAAGCATCAATAAAATTTTTTATTAAGGAGCGAGGTTTTCTGATGAATTTTAATATCACTAAGATTATGTTCCCATGGTTTTTTCTTGTGGGTTTTTGCTTTCCTATTTCATTTGATGTTGAAAACAACTCTTATCAATCGATGGGTCGGGCGTGGGCCCTGAGTTCTGAATCTATGCCATTGACGAGTAACACTTTTGTCGATATTGCAAAACAACATAACCCAGCTGTAGTTAATGTCAGCGTGAAGGCAAAGACACGGAAGACTAGTGATAGATTTAAGAATCCCGGACATCGAGGACAGAAGGATCAGTTTCGTGACTTCTATGATAAATTTTTCAAACAACAACAACGACCAGGGCCAGGTCAAGGTAAGCCTCCCCGGAGAGGAGGAACTGGATCAGGATTTATCATTGATGCGGATGGATATATTTTAACTAACAATCATGTCGTTGAAGGAGCTGATGAGATTCTCGTTAATTTAGACGACGATAATGAATATACTGCGAAGTTGATCGGTACTGACCCTAAAACTGATATTGCTTTGATCAAAATTAACAGAGAAAACGGTGACAATACGCCTTTTCCTTATTTGCGTATGGGTGATTCCGATAAATTAGAAGTTGGAGAATGGGTAGTAGCTATTGGTAACCCATTCGGGTTACCCCATACCGTAACAGTAGGCGTTGTTAGTGCCAAGGGTAGAAATATAGGTGCGGGTGCTTACGACGAATTTATCCAAACAGATGCGTCTATTAATCCTGGGAACAGTGGTGGTCCGTTGATAAACATCAAGGGAGAAGTCATAGGTATCAATACAGCTATTATATCGGGGGGTGGCCCTGGTGGTGGAAATGTTGGAATTGGTTTTGCCATTCCTGCAAATTTGGTTAAATCAATCTTAACCGATTTGCGCGAAAAAGGAAAAGTTACACGAGGATGGTTGGGTGTGATGATTCAAAAAATCACACCAGACTTGGCTAAATCATTTTCACTCAAAGATAATAAAGGTGCTTTGGTAGGAGATGTTATTCCTGAGGGTCCAGCGGCTAAGGCAGGAATACAGCGCGGGGATGTGATTGTTGAGTTTAATGGTTACAAGGTAAATAATATGGAGCAATTGCCAAAAATAGTAGCGCAAACAACCCCGGATACGGATGTCAATGTTGTAGTTGTTCGTGACGGGAACTCGGTGACACTCAATGTTCATATTGCAATACTAAAAGATGGTGAACAAAAATTAGCACAAGGAGGCGCTACAGAAGATCCATTAGGTATGCAAGGGCAGGACATAACACCTGAATTAGCTCAGAGCTTAGATTTGGGCAGTGAAGATGGTGTTTTAGTGTCAGATGTTACGGCAGGACAATCTGCTGCAGAAGCAGGGATTAAGCGTGGCGATGTTATTACAGAAATTGACCGAAAGCCGGTCAAGAATATGTCCGAGTATAAACGTTCACTTGGTGCTATTAAAAAAGGACGTACAGTTTTATTTCTTATCAAAAGGGGTGGAACAACCATTTACATTGCAGTTAGGATTAAATGATATTGCAGCATTTGCTGCTAGTTAAAGAATTGCTTTTCTTCTAACGGCAAGCCTCAAGGCTTGCCGTCTTCAGTTTTTCTCAATGAATTATTCTCAGGTTTGCGTAAAATTACTCATTTTAATCATTTTCTTGTTTGGATCTGTTAGTTGGGCGGAAGAGGGTGCCCGCAGAACCCCAATTGTTAAGGCAGTAGAGAAAATAGGGGCCTCTGTTGTTAATATTAATACGGAAGAAGCTGTACCCGCAGTACGAAATCCATTTAGAGATTCACGTAATCCATTTTTTGATCAATTTTTCAAAGAATTTTTCCCACGTTTAAATAATAACCGCAGGAGTCTTGGATCCGGTGTAATCATTCATCCTGAAGGGTATATTCTCACAAATGAACACGTTGTCGCAAAAGCAACTAGTATTAAAGTAACCCTTATAGACAAACGTGAATTTGATGCGCGCTTAGTAGGCGCAGATATTAAGTCTGATTTAGCAGTCATTAAAATTAAAACTAAAGAAAACCTGCCTCATGTCGACTTGGGTCGATCGGATGACTTGATGATTGGGGAAACAGTGATAGCGATCGGAAACCCTTTTGGGCTCCAACATACGGTAACTACAGGAATTATAAGTGCTCTTCATCGTAGTATTAAGGGGGGCAAAAATCGAGTTTACAGGGGGTTTATTCAGTTGGATGCTTCAATCAACCCTGGGAACAGCGGTGGTCCTCTCCTCAATATTAACGGCTCGCTAATTGGAATCAACACGGCTATTTTTAAACAAGCCGAAGGAATTGGCTTTGCTATTCCTATCAACAAGGCTAAGCGAATTATCAACGACCTTATTCGCTATGGCAAAGTTCGGCGTGGATGGTTAGGCGTATCAGTGCAAGGTATGACTAAGGAAATGCTCCGTTTTTTTCATATTGATAGAGTAAGAGGTGTGGTTGTCACGCAAATTATGGAAGGAAGTCCTGGCGCACGAGCTGGTTTAAAGCGAGGGGATGTTATTTTGTCTTTAGAGAATAATGAGGTCAGTGATAAGTCTGACTACAGCGAGCGAGTTTCAACTTATCCAGTAGGGAATATAATTTATATGAAAATATTGCGGGACGGTAAGGAGATGTCTGTTTCTTTGAAAGTTTCGTTGCTTCCCGAAAGTCGAGTGGTTAACTACGTACAAAATTGGTTGGGGTTTACTGTGAATGAAATTCGACAATCATTAGCGAGAAAATATCGTTTGGCAACCAATCAAGGTGTTGTTGTGACAAGCGTGACTCCAAATAGCGTGGGTGGTAAGATAGGGATTCAGTCAGGGGATATCATTCGTCAGGTCAATCAGGTAAGAATTGAAAATGAAAAAGACTTTAGGGCAGCTATAGTGAAGGCCGCAGGGCGTGACAGTATTCTTATTCTGATTCAAAGAGGGCGGAATGGATACTACGTGACGTTGGAACCTTGACCTTCCACATAATCAATTGTCTAGGTACAATAGGGAAAGCATACGAGCTATAAACCATCTTGATTTCTAAGAAATTACTTGTCTGCAATAGAAGCTCACTTTTTAGCATACTTCTTACACGCTTTGAAATTTTTCTCGTTACGTCCGGTGAGTGTTCTAAAACCTGGTGGCTTAGATGACAAACTCCTTCCAGATAGTAGAAACGCACTAAAATCATGACTGTTTTTTATGTTGATTTTGTGCAGTGGTCATTTAATTCTTTGTGTAGGTAGCTCACGAAATAATTGCCATGTTAAAACAGAGCAAAAGACAAATTGAACTTTTGCGTAAGGATATTAGGCAACACGATATTCTTTATTACGTAAATAATAGTCCCGTGATTTCAGATCGTGAGTACGATTTGCTAATGCGGGAGTTGCAAGATCTAGAAGAAAAATTCCCCGAGTTTGTTTGCAAGGAATCCCCGACTCAGAGGGTGGGCGGTAAGGTATCTAAAAAATTCAATACCGTGACGCACAACACCCCAATGCTTAGTCTCGATAATACATACAGTGTTGATGAGTTGAGAGAGTTTCATGCAAGGATTCTTAAAGGNTTGGGAAACTTTGTATTGAAAGACATCGAGTATTTTGTGGAACTTAAATTNGATGGTCTGGCGGTAGTGCTTACTTATGAAAATGGAGTTTTTGTTCAAGGAGCGACTAGGGGGGATGGAAAAGAGGGTGAGGATATAACAGCCAATTTGAGGACCATCAAATCTATCCCGCTCACTATCCCAATGGACAAGGAAAAAATTGACTTTTTAGAAGTGCGGGGCGAAGTTTTTATGCCTCGAGAAAGTTTTCGGGAACTCAATAAAGCTAGGGAGAAAGATGATAAACCGCTATTTGTAAACCCCAGAAATGCCGCCGCAGGGTCATTGCGTTTGTTGGATTCTGTAATTACTGCTTCTCGAAAACTTGATATTTTTGTTTATGGTATAGGCATGGAGTCTGCTCGCGTCAAGACTCACAGCGGTACTCAGGATATGTTGCAAAGGTTGGGGTTTAAGTTAAACGTGAACCGCTACATTTGTGGGACATTTGAGGGGGTTCTGCCTTATATAGACAAATGGAGGATTGCAAAAAATAACCTAAAGTATGATGTTGATGGGTTAGTCGTTAAGGTCAATTCTTTGGATTTTCAAAAACAATTAGGTGCGACTTCTAAGTTTCCACGATGGGCAGTCGCCTACAAATATGAGGCAGAAAAAGCAGAGACAAAGGTGGAAAATATTGTTTGTCAGGTTGGGCGGACGGGGGCGATAACCCCTGTAGCACTCCTCACTCCTGTATTTATTTCTGGTTCAACAGTTAGTCGTGCCACCNTGCATAACGAAGATGAAATCCAGCGAAAGGATATACGCGTTGGCGATAGGGTAGTGATAGAAAAATCTGGGGAGATTATTCCAAAAGTAGTTAAGGTGATCCAATCGACTAAGGTGAAACGAGGTCCCTCGTTTAAAATGCCTGTTCAGTGCCCAGAATGTAAGGGAGCTTTATTTCGCCCCGAGAAAGAAGCGATATTGCGTTGTGTCAATTATTGTTGTCCTGCGCAGTTAAAAGAGCGGTTGTTTCATTTTGCATCAAGGAATGCTATGGATATAGACCANCTNGGTTCCTCTATTATTGAACAACTTGTAGAAAGTAGTTTGGTTCATAATTTTTCGGATCTTTATAAATTAGATCATTGTAGTTTGGTAAAGCTAGAACGCATGGCTGATAAATCGGCAAAGAATTTAGTCGAGGCGATACAAAAAAGCAAATCGGCAGGACTGGCGCGTTTGCTTCATGCTTTGGGAGTCCGTCATGTTGGTCAAAGAGCAGGAGTTATTTTAGCCAGGCACTTTCACTCCATGTCAAACCTTCAAAATGCAAAGACCCAGGAATTACAGTTTGTTATGGAAGTAGGGGAGACCGTTGCTAAAAGCTTGGTAGATTTTTTCAGTTTACGCTCTAATAATGAAGAAATAATACGTCTTAGAGAACTTGGTGTGGAAATGAAGGTGATAGGGGAGACTGTAGGTGATGGACTCCTTGGGAAGCAGTTTGTTTTGACAGGTTCGTTAGAGTCCTTTACCCGCGATGAGGCAAAAATGAAAATCTCAGCATTGGGTGGTCGAGTTACTTCCAACGTGTCAAAAAAAACAGATTACGTTGTTTTGGGAGCAGATGCGGGTTCTAAAGCCGATAAAGCAAAAAAACTTGGGGTAGCAATAATCGACGAGAGGATATTTAATCAAATGTTGAATAAATAAAAAGAAAAAATATGGCTAGGCAGAGACTGTTTGTTTTTCTATGCTACTCAATAGCACGTAAATATTTTTTGTGTTTTGTTTTATTATTTTTTTTGTGAATTTTAATGGTGTGCTTTTGAGGAGGGACGGCGACTTTGGCTTTTAGAATTACGGCTAGTCCGACTTTGGTGTGGTTTCCCAGTTTGGTTACGACTGCCTGTTTTTATTGGAGATCGCCTTTTGAGAGGTGGAGCACCTTCCTTTGCAGATAAGAATAATTCTTCTTCAGCCCACTCAACCGGAATTTTATTTTTCAAGNANTGNTCAACACGATCAAGGTGGAACGCATAGTTTTCACAGCATAGCGTAATCGCCGTCCCTTTCGCGCCAGCTCTTGCGGTACGCCCGATTCGATGAACATAATCCTCGGGGTCTTGGGGAACGTCATAGTTTATGACGTGAGTTATATTATCTACGTGAATCCCTCGTGAAGCTACGTCTGTGGCGATTAAAATATTCAGTTTTCCCGTTTTGAAATCTTCCAGTACGCTGATACGTTTTTTTTGGTGAAGATCACCACTGATCAGCGCCGCTACGTAGCCATTATGCTTGAGCAGTAATTCTAATCGTTCCGCCCACATTTTTGTGTTGCAAAAAATCAGAACTTTTTCCCCGGCTTCTTTTTTCAGGAGACCGAGCAAGAGATTGAACTTTTCATGTAGGCCTACGTGGTATAGNTGTTGTTTTATCTCATCGACCACCGCTTTCCCAGGTTCAACCATTACTTTTACTGGATTATTCATATGCATGTAGGCCAACTCCATAACTTTGTAATTCAGAGTGGCTGAGAACAGCATAGATTGCCTTTTGTGATAAGGAGAGCAGTTTCTGAACAAGTACCGTAGGTCTAAAATGAATCCCATATCAAACATGCGATCNGCTTCATCCACTATTAAGACTTCCAGCTCTTTTAGGCTAAACAGTTTTTGCTTGTAATAATCAATAATTCTACCTGGAGTGACGATAAAAATATCCGCTCCGTTTTTAATCTGGTTACGTTGCTTTTCGTAGTCCATTCCTCCATAGATGCATATGATGCTTAGTTTACAGTGTCCACCAATCAGGCGTGCGTCGATTTCAATTTGCCTCGCCAACTCGCGTGTTGGAGCTATCACTAGAGCCCTCGGGGCCACCCATCCTTTAATATTGGGCTTGGGTTTTGGGTTATTTAGAAGCTTGGTAAACAGAGTGATAAGGAAAGCAGCTGTTTTCCCTGTTCCAGTCTGGGCTTGTCCGGCGATGTCTTTGCCTGAAAGGGATATCGGAAGAGTTTTTTCTTGTATTGAAGTACAGTATTCAAAGTCTGCATCTCTAATACCCTTTAGAACGACTTCAGGAATGGGTAGGGAGTCAAATGTAATCTGGTTCAATTAGTGCTCCAGGCTATGGAATAGAGAGTATTGAGTTCCAACAATAAATGTCCGACTATGCAGGGAGGAGTTTTCAATACAACAGGTTAGTTTATCTGTTCAGTCATTATAGTTTCTCTGGGTGGTTTTGCAACCATGAAACTCATTTTTCTTGACAGTTTGTAGGCATAAGTGATTGAATACCTGATTTTATTTTTGGCTCGATATGCAGGNGATTATTCCTGCCAGTTGCTTTAACCTTTCTTAAGGTAGAGTAACGTAGAACAANTGCANATCTTTAAAGAGGTTTTTAGTTTTAAATAAGGGGTTGTAAAATTGTGTTGGTCTACTATGATGCTGTTTTTTGTGGTTTGTGGATAAGGTAGAATTTAGCAAAAAAGAGGTGAATTTTGATTAAGCACGACGTAGTTATTGTTGGTTCTGGGTTGGCGGGTATGAGGGCTGCCCTGGAAGTTTGTGAGGGGCTAGATGTTGCTATTTTGAGTAAAGTTTACCCTACTCGTTCTCATTCAGGAGCTGCGCAGGGGGGGATAGCAGCTTCGCTAGGAAATTCTGAATCTGACAGTTGGGAGGAACACCTGTATGACACAGTTAAGGGAGGCGATTTCCTTAATGACCAAGATGCGGTAGAGGAATTTGTCAAGGCTGCCCCTAGAGTGATATACGAATTGGAACATTACGGTTGTGTGTTTAGTCGTACACCTGATGGGAAGATCGCACAACGTAGTTTTGGTGGGCACTCCAAACCTAGGGCATGTTTTTCTGCAGATCGAACCGGTCATGCCATATTACATGCTTTACACGAGCAGCTTTTAAAACGTTCAAAATCGATCAAAATTTACTCTGAATGGTATATGCATTCGCNAGTCCTCGATGGTGATCGCTGCAATGGAATCGTAGTCAGTGACATTCGNACGGGTGCCGTAGAAGTTATGCAGGCTAAAGCTGTGATTTTTGCGACAGGGGGATATGGGCGAGTTTTTAATATTACATCCAATGCGTTTGCGAGTACTGCGGACGGTGTTATGGCTGCGTTCCGGGCAGGAATCCCTTTAGAAGATGCCGAATTTGTCCAGTATCATCCTTCCGGACTCTACCGACAAGGAATTTTGTTTTCTGAAGCAGCTAGAAGTGAAGGTGGCTATTTGCTTAATGGTGAGGGTGAGCGGTTTATGGACAAGTATGCTCCTTCACGAATGGAACTGGCGCCTAGAGATATCGTAGCGCGAGCAGAGCAAAGTGAGATGGATGCTGGACGGGGTGTTGATGGGAAAGACATTATCCATCTTGACTTGAGGCACTTAGGTGAGGCACGTATCATGGAGCGTTTACCACAGATTAGACAGCTAGGGATTGACTTTATTGGTGTTGATTGTGTTAAAGACCCCTTGCCCATACAGCCAACAGCGCACTACTCGATGGGAGGAATTCCAACTGATAAGTTTGGGCAGGTTATAACCGATGCAGAAGGAACCCATGTGAAAGGATTTTTTGCTGCTGGCGAATGTGCATGTGTTTCAGTCCATGGAGCCAACAGGTTGGGGACAAATTCACTTTTAGAAGCAGTAGTTTTTGGCGAACGTGCTGGTAAGTCTGCTTTTGAATATGCAATGAAGGTTGACCACGCCCCTGTTAATGAAAGCCATGAAAAAACCAAAGTACTTGAGCAATTTGAGGGTGTTTTTCAACAGAATGGTGATGAAAGCTATAATGATATTCGCAACCAAATGAAAAAAGTAATGACAGAAAATTGCGGTGTTTTCCGAGAAGAGAAGCAATTGAAAACTTGTATTGAGACCATCGAAAAGCTTCAAGAGAAGTTTAAAAATGGAAAAATCACAGATAAAGGGAAGTTGTTCAACACAGAAATCTACGAAATTTTGGAACTTGAAAATATGTTAGCGATGGCTGAAATCATCGCTAAAGGAGCCCTTGATCGTAAAGAAAGTCGTGGTGGACATTCCCGGACAGACTACCCCAAACGTGATGATGAAAATTTTTTGAAGCATAGTTTGGCATATAAGACAGATGATGGAATCGAGATCAAGTATAAGCCGGTGGTGATCACTAAACATCAACCTGCTGAAAGAACATATTGATGATTATTACTTTTAAGATTAAAAGATATAATCCAGAGAAGCAGGCCGAGGCCTATTTTGAAGATTTTAAATTGGATGTTCAGGAAGACTTGACCTTGTTGGATTGTATGAACGAGATCAAGTGGACTCTGGATGGCAGTTTAACATATCGCATGTCCTGCCGAAGCGCAATATGTGGATCTTGTGCGGTAAAGGCTAATGGTCATGCCACACTAGCTTGCCAGCGCCAAGCTACTCACCTGGTTAAAGGTGATACTATTGTATTAGAACCTTTGGGCAATATGAAACCGATTAAGGACCTTGCGGTTGATTTTGAACCTTTTTGGGAAAAAATTAATAAGGTCAGTCCTTACCTGCAGCCAAAACAAAAAGCACCCGAGAAAGAGAGAGTTCAGTCGCCTGAGCAGTTCAGCCTTATTGACGATTCAAGCACTTGCATCATGTGTGGATCATGTCATTCAGACTGTAATGTTCTTGAGGTTGATGAGGATTTTTTAGGACCAGCTGCCCTTGCTAAGGCACAGCGGTTTGTGCAGGACTCACGCGATGGGAAAACTCTGGAACGCGTGAAGAATTTGAGTAAACCAGGTGGAATTTGGGATTGCACTCACTGCGGGGAATGTGTTGAACGATGCCCCAAACCTGCACGGCCCTTTGATCGAATTAAAGAAATAATGACGGTCGCTTTGGAGCAGGGTGTGACCAACAATAATGGTGCCCGTCACGCGCTGTCATTTACAAAGTCGGTAAAATCGAGCGGTAGGCTCAATGAAAATATTATTCCTGTAGAGTCAGTGGGATTTTTTAATTTTAGGGGGTTGTTTGATTTGTTGCCGGTTGGGTTACGTATGTTATTTAAAGGAAAGAATCCACCGGTTTTGCATAAGTCTATCGACGAAGTAGAGGATGTTAAGCGGATTTATATGGAGCTAGATGAGTGATGAAATTTGCTTTGTTTACAGGATGCGTGGCCAAAGGAGCTACTCGAGAGTTAATGCTTTCAACGATTAAATCTGCTGAAGGGCTAGGTATAGAATTCATTGAGATGAAAAGTGCTGCATGTTGTGGAGCCGGGGTGGTTTCTGAAAAAAATCCACTTTTGGCAGATGCATTGAATGCCCGTAGCATTGCAATAGCTGAAGAGCAGGATTTGGATCTTGTTACCATCTGTTCTACCTGTCAAGGAATTTTAAAAAAAACAGAAAGTCATGTCGACTCCGATCCTTCCTATAAGAAAAAAGTTAATAATGTGCTCGAGGAAGGTGGACACCATTATGCTGGTGGAAAAATAAAAATCCAACACTTTGCTAATGTCCTTGGTACTGAGGAAGGATTAAAGCTTTTACGGGATAAAGTTAAGCGTCCGTTAACAGGACTCAAAACGGCGGCTTTTTATGGATGTTATGTTTTGCGTCCATCAGGATTATCCTTATATGAAGATCCTGACAATCCGACTGGGATGGAAGAGATTTTTGAAATCCTGGGTGCTACACCAGTTTATTATGATAGTCGTACCAAATGCTGCGGATTTCCTATTATTATGATGAACAAAAATGCCTCACATGATATGGCGGGCAATGCTCTTATCGATGCCATCGATAGTGGGGCTGACTGCGTGGTGACCGGATGCCCCTTATGCCACCTAAGCCTCGATGCCTATCAACCCGAAATAGATAGAATGAATAAGAAGGGCTGTTCGATTCCAATTCTACATTTACCGCAACTAGTGGCTTTGGCTTTAGGTTATTCGCCTCAGGAATTGGGGATGGATAAACACATTATTTCTACTGCCAGGTTAGATAAAATTCTAGCCTAATGCTCGTCCACGCTTTTAAGTCTTAGTGTGAGTGGTTGCGATTCTTTTTCCTTAACAATAGTTTTTGCCTCTTTAAGGAAAAATAAAAAGCATGATCAAAACTTCTATTTTGTTTAAAAAATACTTGCAGTAGTAGTTACCTTTGATGTGATGTGGGTTCTTTTCTTGTGTCAGTGATTAGGTGTTGCCGCTTTTCTTGATTTATGTAAAAGGAAAGTAAGTTAATAAAATAAAAGATGAATAGGAACGCGCTTTACCATGCAAGGAGGATGTGTTGACTGATTTGCCGCCTTTATTCAAGAGTAAAATTTTTGTACTAGTGGGTGGTTTGATATTGTTTTCAATTGTTTTGTTTATGCCACTTCCAGAGGGAATGACTTTTCCTGGGAAACGATTCTTGGCAGTCATTGTTTTGATGGCCTGCTGGTGGATTGGTGAGGGGACTGCTATCGCTGTTACAGCGCTCCTCCCTCTAATTCTTTTTCCGCTGTTGGGAATCATGTCGAGTAAACAGGTTGCGCCTAACTATGCCAACCACTTCGTGTTTCTTTTCTTAGGTGGATTTATGATTGCGTTGGCTATGGAGAAATGGAATTTTCATAAGCGCTTAGCATTATGGATTATTGTGCTGATAGGAGTAGGAATTAAACGGATCGTGCTGGGTTTTATGATGGCTTCAGCTTTTTTGTCTATGTGGATTTCAAACACAGCTACGACCATGATGCTTCTTCCTGTAGGGATGGCAGTTGTGAAGCAAGTTGCCCGCCAATCTACTTTAGATGGAAGGCATGATAAAATTTCAGAGCAGCGAGTGATAGAAAGTTTGGGATTAGTACTCATGCTCGGGTTAGCTTACTCGGCTAGCATTGGAGGGGTTGGTACACTAATTGGAACAGCCCCTAATATTGTTTTTGCTGGATTTTATAAAAACCTTTATCCGGAAAACCCTGAAATCAGTTTTGCGGAATGGATGGCGATGGCCATTCCCGTGGTAGTTCTTTTTATTCCCATTGTATGGATTTATCTTTGTAAGTTTGTATCCCCTGTTTCGTTGAGTCGAATTGAACTTTCCAAGGGCAACGAAGATGTTGTAAGCATGAACTCGAATCTTTAGGGAGAATTACTCGGCCAGAAAAAATGGTTGCATGCATTTTTGCCATGACCGCTTTGATGTGGATTTTTCGTAAGCCCCTCGTGTTGGGGTCAGTCACAATGCCCGGATGGTCTGGTTTGTTTCCGAATCCTGAAATGTTTCACGATTCAACAGTTGCAATGATTATGGGTGTTTTATTAATGCTTCTTCCTGTTAATTATGGAGAAGGAATTGTGAAAAACGGTCAGCGTGAATATTTTCTTCTTGACTGGAAAACAGTAGAGACACGTATGCCTTGGGGAATACTACTATTGTTTGGTGGTGGGTTTGCTCTTGCCTCGGGGTTTACTGAAACGGGATTGACGGGTTGGATAGGGAATCAGTTGACCGGGTTGTCGTCGTTTCCTTTATGGGCTGTAGTTTTATTCGTGTGTTTGGGAATCACGTTTTTGACCGAGCTTACATCCAACACTGCTACATCTACTATAATTTTACCTGTGATGGGGGCCGCGGCTGTGGTTGCTGGTTTTCACCCGCTAATGTTCATGTTACCTGCAACACTTTCGGCATCGTTTGCATTTATGCTGCCTGTTGCGACACCTCCTAATGCTATCGTATTTGGGAGTGGATGGGTAACGATCCCGGCGATGTCACGTGCTGGATTTGCTCTAAACCTCATTGGAGCCGTCCTTGTGACAACACTCGCTCTCCTTCTTATTCAAGCTCTCTTTTTGTAGTGTTTCCTTGAGTTTCACTGACTAGAAATAGGGGTAGAAAAAAATCTCCAAAAATTTTTATATTACATTGTCGTATTTAAGAAGAGTTTTAATGAAAACTATTTCAAGATCAGTAGAACAAAAATAGTGGTTCCTAAATATTTTCTAAGAGAGTTCTGACCTTTCTGGTTTCCATCTAAGCTTTGGGTTGCGGGCGGCCGTGATTTCATCTGGGCGAGAAACGACAGGCATATGAGGGGCATTGTGAAAAACTTCCGGTTTGGTCTCTGCGAGTTCAGCTATTTTTTTCATGGTTACGATAAAGTCATCGAGTGTTTCCTTTGATTCAGTTTCAGTCGGCTCGATCATCAATGCACCCTTGACGACCAAAGGAAAGTAAACTGTGGGAGGATGAAACCCATAGTCGATGAGCATTTTTGCGATATCCATAGTACTCACTTTGTTTTTGAGTTGAAGCTTGTCGTTGAATACGCACTCATGCAGACTGGGTCCGTTATAGGGTAGATGATAGTGTTTATAGAGCGAGGCTTTGATATAGTTGGCGTTGAGAACCGCCATTTCTGCTACCTGTTTAATTCCTTCTGGTCCTAGCGATCTGATGTAGGTATAGGCTCGAACGAGGATGCCAAAATTCCCATAAAAAGCTTTCATTTTTCCAATACTATCAGGGCGGTCATGGTTAAGCGTGTATTTCCCGTCAGCATGTTCGATGATAGGCTTTGGAAGAAAAGGTGATAGTTTTTCGGCGACCCCTATAGGACCAGCTCCGGGTCCTCCCCCTCCGTGAGGTGTGGAAAATGTTTTATGTAGGTTAAAGTGTAAAACATCTACACCCATGCGGTTCAATTTTGTTTTTCCCATTATCGCATTTAGGTTTGCCCCATCACAGTAAACCAGGCCCCCTTTACTGTGAACAATTTCACTAATTTTTAATATGTCAGTTTCAAATATTCCTAGAGTATTTGGATTGGTCAGCATTATGGCTGCAGTTTCTTCATCCATTATCGACTCTAATTTTTTGGGATCGATGAGGCCACGTTCGTCGGACTGTATTTGAATAACGCTGTATCCACATAACGCTGCGCTAGCTGGATTAGTTCCATGGGCAGAGTCGGGCAGGATGACTTTTTTTCGCTGTGTCCCTTGAGTCGAATGATACGCATGAATCATGAGCATGCCTGCCAATTCACCGTGTGCTCCGGCTGCAGGTTGCAGGCTTACATGCGCCATACCGCTTATTTCTTTGAGGTATTCTTGCAGTTCAAACATAAGTTGAAGGCTTCCCTGCGAAAGAGTCTCAGGTGTGTATGGATGGTGCTGTGCAAATCCGGAAAGGTTGGCGGTTTCGTTGTTGACCTTTGGATTGTATTTCATCGTGCAGGAGCCAAGCGGGTAAAAATTGGTGTCTATACTAAAGTTCCATTGTGAGAGCCTTGTGAAGTGTCGAACAACATCGAGTTCCGTTAGTTCGGGAAGGTTGTCGATGGGATTACGAATTTCTGTGGCAGGAAGAATTGCTTCAAGTTCCACTTCAGGGACATCACATTTTGGGAGTGAGTAGGCAGTGCGACCCGGGGATCCCATTTCAAAGAGTAACGGTTCGTTAAAAACCAGTCCTTTGATTCCTGTTAGCGAATTGTGTAATGCCTGAGGTTTATTCATCATGGGTCCCTAAGTGATAGTACCTGTGAAATTTTTTATGCGTATGTAGTGTTAAGTAATTTTTAAATATACTTACAGCGGTCTAATTTAAAATAGTTAGGTTACTTGCCAATGGAGAAATTTCTTAAAAAACAGGTTAACAGAACAAGTGGATATTATATAGTTTTGCGAGCCTGAGTGTTAGTTAGTAATTGGTTGATTTGATCTACCACTATTTTTGGTGAGAGAGTATCCGAGTTTTTTTCTTCGAGAATGATATGAGGAGTATTGGTTGGTCCCCATCGTGCTGTTTCGCCATGTTTGAAGATCACTGCCACAGGTGTTTCTACTGCCGAAGCAAAATGCATTATGCCTGTGTGATTGCAAAACAGCAGGTCGCTTTTTTTTATAGCTAGCGCTAACTCTTTTATCGAAAGAACTGGCAAACGATCAATGGTTGAGTTTGCCTGTTTATTGATACGGTCTATTAATGGTTCTTCGCCTGGACCACAAATGAATAAAACTTCTCCTTTTTTCGAACTGGATAGTTTTTCAGCTACGACTTGAAAGTTTTCGACTTTCCATCCCCATTTTCCGATACGTGTTCCTGGTTTTATTAGTATGAGTGGGAGTTCTGGGTATTTGCGTAGTGCGTTTAGTATCGTGGAGACCTTTTTTTCCTCTGCTTCATTGAAATACAGGCGTGGAGATTTTGAAATTTTTGTCAATCCCGCATAGCTTAGCAGTTCAAGGTTATTTAAGCTTTCGTGGCGAGATTGGTTGTCTATAGGTAAACGGATATCGTAGAGCCAGATTGTTTCATCGTGGGCGTAACTTATCTTATATTGAGCTTTACTGATTAGAGCAAGAAACGAAGCAATGACGCTAAACTTTTTATTTAATGTAAATGCGATATCAAACCTATTGCATAGGAGTTGTTTGATGATGGTTCCGAGGTTTTTGGGGCTAAAGGGGATTATTTTGTCTACATTTGGGTTGTCAGTCAGGATAGGCATGTTGCTGCGGTTCACTATTACACTTACTCGAAGATGCGGAAATGATTTTTTGATGGATTCGTAAACGGGTGTTGATAAAACGACGTCTCCCAGACGATCGGTTCTTATTACCAATATAGAAGAGGCAGATGTGAAATTTATAGGAAGAGGAGGAGATTTTTTTTTACCAAAAAAAAATCCAATGATAGCCCACAGAGTATGCTTTGCGAGACGTTCTATTTTGCGAGCCAGTTCGGCCATGGTTTTTTTCGCCAAGTGGCAGTGCGTTTAAGGCAATGGTTGTGCTTGATCGATGAGCATGATAGGAATGTCATCCTGGATGAGATATTTTAGTTTGCATGCGTTGCAGTCAAGCCCGTCTTCTTCGGGAGTTAACTCTAATTCTCCTTTGCATTTTGGGCAAACCAGGATTTCTAAAAGTTCTTTGTCAAAAGCCATTGAATTACCTTTATGTTTAATGAGTTGAGTGTTGAGGAGAGATTAGCATCTTAATATGTCCGGAGGCTATTTTTTTCGTAGCATCAAACATGTTTTGCACGGTTACTTTATTCATGCATTCGGTTGTCCCTAAAGGACACTGACGTTTCCAGCAGAAACTACAATTTAATTTATGAAAAACTGCTTCATGGTTTTTTGAGTAGGCCCCGTTGCGGTTTGGATCAGTTGGTCCCCATGCCGAAACCGTTGGGATGCCTAATGCCCAGCAAATATGAAACGGTCCCGAGTCGCTTCCCACAAATAAAGAGAGTTTTTTATATAGTCCAATAGACTCGGCAATCGTGGTCGCAGGTGCTATCCACGACTTTTGTTTCATGCTCTCGGCGATATTGCGGACCATTTCTTCTTCTCCTGGTCCCCAGGTCAGGAGGATAGAGAAGCCCAGCTCTTCTGTTAGTTTGTCGGCTAATCGGGCGTACCGTTCTATGCTCCACAGTTTGGTTGGGAACCCGGCTCCTGGATTGATTCCAGCTATGGGCTTTTCGGTGAGCTTGCTATTTTTCACCATGAAAGCTTTAGAAATAATTTCATCCTTCTCACCGATGGGTAGGGGAAACTCTATTTGAGGATGAAAATCTCCCAAGATGGAAAGCTGTGATAGACAACGGTCTACTATATGACTATCGGTAGAAATATATTTACTACGTTGATTATTAAACCAGGCATTTATTTTTTCTCGGCAGTTACTGCGATGAAACCCAGCTCTATTGGGTGCGCTCGTCATGCTAGCAATGAACCCAGTTTTAATGAGGCCTTGTAAATCAAAAGTCCAATCAAATTGGCGTTTCTTTAATAATTTTCTTATTTGATGGATTTCATTCCAAGACTGTATGTTTATATTTTTGCGCCAATATCTAGTGCGGACTGGGATCACTTCATCGAGATCTGGATTGCACTTGACCAGGTCCTGAAAACTTTCCTCGATGATCCATGCGATATAAGCATTGGGACGATTTGCTCGCAGAGTCCGAAGAAAGGGCAAGGCATGAACTATATCGCCGATGGAGCTAAGTTTAATGATTAGAAATTTTTGTTTCAGCGAGTTCATGGTTAGTTAGGGTAGGAAATTTATTTTTAAAAAGACCCAATGTTTTGAGGTAAAAATATTTATACCCCATGTAACCGATTAGGATACCGCATAAGGCTCCACTCAAAACATCCGTGGGGTAATGTACTCCAAGGTAAACCCGCGAGTAACCTATCAGCAAAGCCAAAATGTATAAGATAAGCGCGAAGTTCTTATAGGCACGTGTGATGATCGTAGCAAATGTGAAAGAGTTTATCGCGTGATTAGAAGGAAAAGAAAAGCTGTTCGAACAATTAGCAATACCTTTTATATGAGAGAGGACGTGGCAAGGTCTATCACGTGCAATTAGTTCTTTTAATGTTGCTCCTAAAAAATCTGCGATTGATACCGCTAAAGCGGTCGCTAAAACTAATGCTAATCCTCGCATCTTCTTAATCCAGAGAAAAATNACCAAACAAATGATCCCCGGCCACAGAAAATTCTGCTTAATAGAAATGAACTGCATGAANTTTAGGAATATTCGAGATTGAAAATGCGTATTGATCCAGTAGAATGCCGAAATGTCTAACTCGGAAAGAATGGTCTGATCTCCTTGAAAATTTGAGTGATACGCATGCCAAGATAGATTTTATTGGCTTTNGAAGTACTAGTCAAACGATTTATGGAGGAGGAGTCTCCCAGGGTCCTCCTCTTTAGTCAGATGAATTATCTGCGAAAATAGAGATTCTAATGGCAAAACAAAATAAAAATGCTTTGATTGTTTTTGCCCGCGACCCGATAATAGGGCGGGTTAAAACACGCCTTAATCCGTTTTTGGATCTACAAACAACTTGCGAACTGTATACTTGTTTTCTTTCTGACACCCTTGACACGGTCACCGCTGTAGAATCTGTTGATTGTTTTGTTGGTATTTATCCATCCAGCATTTCGGGGTATTTTGAGCAACTGGATAAGTCTTTATCCATAAGCATTTTTATTCAGGAAGGGAAAGACCTTGGCGAGAGGATGAAAAGTACTTTTTCTGCAAGGTTTGCTGAGGGTTATGAGCAGGTCATTATTATAGGAGCTGACAGTCCTAGTTTGCCCTTGGCTTATATCAGGCAAGCNTTTAGTTCCAAGCAAGATGTGGTTCTGGGTCCAAGTGTGGATGGAGGGTACTATTTAATTGGCATGAGAGAGAAGTTAACCAATCTATTTGATGGTGTTACGTGGGGTGGTGATANTGTATTGGAAGCAACCCGCTGCAAACTGGAATCAAATGGCGTTTCGTTGGAACTTCTTCCTGTCTGGTATGATGTGGATCGTTCAGATGATTTGATATTCCTTAAAACACACTTGGAGTTGATGACCGCTGTAGGTCATAAGGAAGGAGCCGCAACTCAAANATTTTTAAGCACCCTGTCTTTTTAATTCCTTGAATGTCTCTTGAGAAAATTACGGATTATATGCAATGAAAATTATTAAACATTNTGATCTTGATTTTGAGTCCAATCTAAGGGCAGTCGTTGGCCGGGCTGACCTTGACCTTGTGGTTCATGATGCGACGGTTCGCGAAATTCTAAAACAAATTAAGGAGAGCGGCGATAGTGCATTACTTGAGTACACTCGTCGCTTTGATCAATACGATTTATCTGCGGAGGAAATAAGGGTGACACGGGGTGAGATTGATGAAGCCCATAATCATGTAAGTGATGAAGAGGTAGATGCATTGAGGCAGGCGGCAAAAAATATCCGCGAGTTTCATGAGCATCAGGATCAGCAGTCCTGGGAATATGAAAAAAATGGTGTATTGCTGGGGCAAAGTGTAAGGCCTCTTGAGATTGCAGGAATTTATGTTCCTGGTGGCAAAGCTTCCTATCCGTCGTCCGTGTTGATGAATGCGATTCCGGCAAAGGTTGCAGGTGTGGAGAAGGTTGTGATGTGTAGCCCGGCATCAAAAGGGCAATGCAGTCCACATGTCCTCGTGGCGGCCGAAATTGCTGGGGTTGATTCCATCTTTAAAGTAGGTGGGGCTCAGGCCATAGGTGCAATGGCCTACGGAACCGATACGATCCCAAAAGTGGACAAGATTGTAGGGCCCGGTAATATTTTTGTTGCGTTGGCTAAACGAATGGTATTCGGTTTAGTGGATATCGATATGATTGCAGGGCCCAGTGAAATCCTGATTGTAGCGGATGGTAGTGCACGTGCGGATTTTATTGCGGCTGATTTATTGTCCCAGGCTGAACATGATGAGCAGGCGGTTCCAATTTTGGTGACTTGTTCTGAAAAATTAGCCCAGGATGTGGTGAAGGAGTTGGAGAAACANGTCAGTCGCTTGAACCGACAGNAAATTATCAAAAAATCACTTAGCGACCAGTGCCGCCTATTTGTTGTAGAGTCTCTGGAGAAGGCTATCAAGATAGCCAACGATATAGCGCCGGAGCACTTAGAGCTTGCAGTGAAAGAACCTCGTGCTTGTGCCGAGCAAATCAAAAACGCAGGGGCCATATTTTTAGGCCACTACACTCCAGAGGCCGTTGGAGATTATTTTGCTGGNCCCAATCATGTTTTGCCAACTAGCGGAACCGCCCGGTTTTCGTCACCACTCGGAGTTTATGATTTCGTAAAAAGAACCAGNATCATGTCTTACTCTCCAGAAGCTCTAGAAAAAGCAGCCCCATTGATAAGAGTGCTTGCCGGTATGGAGCATCTGGACGCACATGCGAATGCCGTAGAATTGAGAACAAAAAAAATAATAAATGACTGAATGGGGAAAGGTGGTTTTAGTTATGGATAATGGTTTTTTTTTGTCTTGACATGGTATGGCACGCATGATAAAAATCGAAAAATTAGCTCGAATTGTGCCTTTTTGTTCTTGTGACTATTAGGTGCTTTTGGTGTCAGGACCTTATACTTAAAGGACCTATGGGGGAGAGCTACGGTTTTTTGTGAATCGTGATTGTTCGGGTATATATAGTGTTTAAGCGACCATTAATCGATAATTTATCTTAAAGATTTAGGAATTATAGTTTTTAATATTTTGTAATCTACTTTT
>JGI26247J51722_1000170_pt1 | contig 28157 bp, 22 predicted proteins | sample SaaInlV_100m_DNA_2_FD_51722 | JGI IMG/M metagenome (IMG submission 51722)
GCATCAGCTACTTCTAATAAATCATTATTTTTCATTGCTTCTTGAAGTTCATCTAATTCTTCTTTTATAAGATCTATTCTTAATTTATTGATTTTATCACTACTAAATGAAGGTTTGGTTTTGACTTCTTGGCCAAAAGTTTTCATAAAAGTTCCGACTTTATTAAAATTCGACATTTTGCTCCTGTAAGTTTTTTTAAAATTATTGTATGATTATAATTATTTATTACTTACAAATTAATCAATGAAATTAAGAAAAGAATTCGACAGTATTGGAAGTGTAAATGTTCCAAATGATAAATATTGGGGAGCATCCACACAACGATCAAATAAATTTTTCAATATTGGTAAAATTCTTGTAAATATTTCAATAATCAAATCTATTGCAATTATTAAAAGATCAGCTGCTGTAGTTCATTCGAAAGATAAACTAATCAGTAATAAAATTTCTAAAGTGATTATTAAAGCCTCAGATGAGGTTATAAAAGGTAAGTTAGATGAAAACTTTCCTCTTAAAGTTTGGCAAACAGGTTCTGGAACCCAAACTAATATGAACGTTAATGAAGTAATCGCTAACCGAGCAATTGAGATTTTAGGTGGAAAAAAAGGAACAAAAAAACCAGTACACCCAAATGATCATGTAAATAAATCACAATCAACAAACGATGTTTTTCCAACAGCAATGCACATTTCTGTAGCAGAGGAAACTTTAAAAAAATTGTTACCCAGTTTAAAAATTTTAGAAAAAGAATTAAAAAGAAAATCAAATGAGTTTAAAGATATAGTAAAAATTGGAAGAACTCATTTACAAGATGCAACACCTCTTTCTCTTGGGCAGGAATTTTCAGGTTATCACGTACAAGTTAAAAAAAGTATTGAGAGAATAGAATATGCATTAAAAGAAATTTTATATCTTGCTCAAGGTGGAACAGCTGTAGGAACTGGCATAAATTCTAAAAAAAATTTTGATAAAAAGATAGTTAAAGAAATTGCTAAATTTACAAAAATTCCTTTCAAACCAGCAGCAAATAAATTTGCTGAACTTGCGGCCCACGACTCGATTGTAAATTTTTCAGGGACATTAAATACATGTGCTGTAGCTTTAATGAAAATTTCAAATGATATNAGATTTTTAGGATCAGGTCCTAGAGCTGGGTACGGAGAACTTATATTACCTGAGAATGAACCAGGTTCTTCAATTATGCCAGGAAAAGTNAATCCTACTCAATGTGAAGCTGTTACTATGGTTTGTGTAAAAGTAATTGGCAATCATAATGGTATCACTATTGCAGGGTCACATGGGCATTTTGAATTAAACGTTTTTAAGCCTCTAATCGCACATAATATTTTACAATCAATTGATTTAATAGCTGACAGTACCAAAAATTTTGCTCTTTATTGTGTTAAGGGGATAAAAGCTAATAAGAAAAAAATCCAAGAACATTTAGATAATTCTTTGATGCTTGTTACAGCCTTAGCTCCTAAAATTGGCTATGACAATGCAGCAAAGATTGCAAAAACAGCACTCAAAAACGATACAACCCTTAAATTTGAAACATTAAAGACAGGTCTTATAAGTGAAAAGGATTACAATAAAATAGTAGATCCAAAAAAAATGATCTATCCTGCATAATCTTTGATTGCTTGGTTCACTAAATGTTTTAAGTAAATTCTATTTTGAAGATTGTTATCTTTTAAATTAATTTGATTTAGAGTTTTGTTAACTTTTTGATCAATTATTTCATCCACTTTAATGTCATTCAAGTTGACAGTCATTTGATCAAAATTATAACTTAATCTAAACTCAATTTTTTTAATTTCTTTTCGATTATTACGAGGTGTTTGAAAAATCTTATAAACTTCCTTGAAATCCTTAACATTAACAGAGATTAAAGCATCCAAGATTAGATTGTTGTTATTTGTATAAAGTAAACTATCCGTTATTTTAATATCAGCATAATTTTTTAAGCTGAATTTAGTTTCATTTATATCTACTAAACCTTCGTTTATCTTAACATTGAGTGCTAAATTAACAAAATCTCTTAAAGAAGTAGTTTGTTTTGCGATAATATTCGTATTTACATTTAAATTTTTATTATTGAGTAATCCTGTTTTTAAAAATTGAAGAAGTATCGAGTTTGAATTTAACAATATATCTAAATTAATTTTATCTAGATCCCCTGATAATTCTGAAAAAAAAGGTTTTAGATTGATAAAACCATTATATTCAAAATTTTGATCTAGAGATTTATCAGAAAAATTAAACTTAAAAAAATTTTTTTTAAAATTATATTTACCTTCACTTTTCTCACGATTATGAGTAATCATTATTAAACCTTCATTTTCATAATTTTTATAATTATGAATATTTTCAATTTGAAGATTATCAAAATCTAAATTAATTTTAGTGAAAATTTTATTATTAATAACATCATCTTTAAATTCAATCTTATAAGGTATATTAAAAATCTCATTATTTGCTAATAAAATATTTTCTGATTTTTTTGTGTCATAAAAATATTTTAATTCATTGATCTTGTTTATAAACAAAACATCCTTTTCAATATTTTTATAAAAGATATTACTGTTCTTAACTTTAAGTGAAAAATTAGAAAAATCATTATTCAAAAGTTTAATAAAAAAATTATAGTTTTCTTTATTCAGACTAAAATTCATTTTATCAAAAATTATATCTTTTATCTTAATTTTGTTTGGAGATAAAAAATATCTAGATGAGATATATATCTTAATTTCTCCCGAACTTTCAATTTGGTTTAGAAGCAAAGTATTTTCAAATATAAAATTAGGCCTTGGAAATAGATTATAGCTATAGTTATTTGATAAATTTAAATTTAAATTTAAATTTTTTGATAACTGATTCTTAATATTGGAAACTAATTTTTTACTATTAAACAGGTGTGGTATGGATAAATATGAAAAAAAAGAAACAAATAGGATCAAATTAAAGATAAAAATTCTTTTAAAACTCAAAAAAGTTAATAATTTATCTTTTTCAAAAATAAAATTTAATTTGTTTAAATTTTTCTTTAATAGACTATTTATAAAGTAGTTGGTTTTTCTTAAGATTCTAACAAAATAATTATGTCTATTCATAAAACAATAAACTTATAATGAAATATTTTAAATGATAAACTCTGATTATTTAAAAAACCTCAATAATGCTCAAAANGAAGCTGTATTACATTTAGATGGCCCATTATTGATTGTTGCGGGTGCAGGATCTGGAAAAACAAAGGTTTTAACATCAAGAATTGCTCACATAATTAAAGAAAAGAAAGCCTTTCCAAATCAAATTTTGTCAGTAACTTTTACTAATAAGGCTGCAAAAGAAATGCAAACAAGAGTAAGTAAAATGCTTGGATCAGCTGCAACTGGACTTTCATGGCTTGGAACATTTCATTCAATTTGTGCAAAAATATTAAGAAAACATGCTACAGCTGCAAATCTAAATTCAAATTTTACCATTATAGATACTGATGATCAAACAAGACTTATTAAAAATATCTGTAAAAGTGAAAATATTGATATTAAACAATTGGCACCTAGATTTATATTGGCAATAATTGATCGATGGAAAAATAGAGGGTATTACCCATCAGAAGTTATAGTAAATAATAAAGATGTTTATGAGAAAACGATACTTCCTTTATATAAAATTTATCAACAAAAATTAATAGACTTAAATTCATGTGATTTTGGCGACTTAATTTTACATACTGTAAAAATTTTAGAAAATTATCCTGATATTAGACAAATCTATACAACTAATTTTAAATATATCTTAGTTGACGAGTATCAAGACACTAATTTTATTCAAAGTAAATGGTTAAATCTATTATCTGAAAAAACTAAAAATTTATGTTGTGTGGGAGATGATGACCAATCCATTTATAGTTGGAGAGGAGCAGAAATTAAAAATTTTTTAGAATTTGACCAGGTATATGAAAATACAAAAGTTATAAGACTGGAACAGAATTATAGATCTTCTCAAAATATTTTATCTGTTGCTTCCANTTTAATTTCAAATAATCAAAATAGAGTTGGAAAAACACTCANAACTAACATGGAAGAAGGAGATTTAGTTAAATTAAATTGTTNTAAAAATGGTAAAGATGAAGCAATTGGAATTTCTGATGAAATCGAGAAAAAGTTAAAAAAAAAATACTCCTTTAATGAAATGGCTATTTTGGTCAGAGCCATATTTCAAACAAGAGAATTTGAAGAAAGATTTCTTAAAATTGGTATGCCCTATAGAATTTTAGGAGGGACTAAATTTTATGAAAGAGCTGAAATAAAAGATTGTGTTGCCTATTTAAGACTTATCCATCAAGAAAAAGATGATCTAGCATTTGAGCGAATTGTCAACAATCCTAAAAGGTCAATTGGAGATACTACCATAAAAACTATTCATGAATTTGGAAAAGAAAACAATTTAAGTCTAGAATCTTCTGCAAATAAAATGCTTGAACAAAATTTAATTAAACCAAAAACCAAAATAGGTCTTAGTTTTTTTCTTAACGCATTAAATAAATGGAGAAATGATCTTAATTTAAAAAAGATAAATCACATCAAATTACTGCAGACTGTTTTAGATGAGTCGGGTTACTCAGCTATGCTTAAGAATAAAAAAGATTTGGATAATGAAAATAGATTAGAAAATATAAAAGAATTATTAAGTGCGATGAAAGAATTTGATAATTTAGAGAGTTTTTTAGAACATGTTTCTTTAGCAACATCAATTGATCAAGAATGGGACGGTGAAAAAATTAACATGATGACTATGCATGCAGCAAAAGGACTTGAATTTGATGTGGTTTTCCTTCCTGGTTGGGAAGAAGGTTTGTTTCCACATCAAAAATCAATTGAGGAAAAGGGTCAAAGTGGCTTAGAAGAAGAGCGGCGTTTAGCTTATGTTGGTATTACTAGAGCTAAAAAAAAGGCTATTATTTCTTTTTCTATGAATAGGTTTTATCAAGGCGATTGGATCGACAGCATGGCTTCAAGATTTATAGAAGAATTACCAGAAAAACATTTGGAAAAAAATTCTTTTTTTGAAGAGGAAGTTGACGATGGTCATGATTTTGATTTTAATCAAGACTTTGAAATTGAAGAGGGTACAAGAAGTCCTGGGTGGATAAGATATCAAAAGAGAATTAAATGAACAAAGAAATAAAAGCTTTAAGAAAAAAATTTAAAAAATACGATATTGATGGATATGTCATAGCTAAAAATGATGACTATTTTACTGAATATTCAAAAATTAATAGATTAAAAATTATTTCAAATTTTAGTGGTTCAGCTGGTTTAGCAATTGTTTTAAAAGATAAGAATTATTTATTTACAGATGGTAGATACACAATCCAAAGTGAGATGGAGAGTGGAAAATATTTTAAAATTATTGACTATAAAAAAATAATTAATTGTAAGTTGTTTAAAAATTTAAAATTAGGTCTAGACNCAAAGCTATTTACACATGAACAAATTAAAAATTATTTTTTAAAATACAATAAAGTTAAATTTTTATCTAATAACCTAATAGATGAAATTAAAACTCAAAAATTTATTAAAAATATTCCTTTTTTTTCACTTAAGGATGAAATAGTTGGAGAAAATAAAAAATCAAAAATCAATAAGATTGTAAATTACTTAAAAAAAAATAAAACAGATAATTTATTTGTAACAGCCCCAGAAAATGTTGCCTGGATTTTAAATATAAGAGGTAAAGATGGACCTAATAGTCCTATACCAAATTCTAGACTGATTATTAANAAATCAAAAAAAATATATTTAATAGCTGAACCTCCAANGGTAAAAAAAATAATTCAAGAAAAGATTATTAATAAAAATCAACTAATTAATACAAATAATTTACCAAAAAAAATTTTNGAATTAAATGGTAAAAATTTCATAATAGATAACAAATCTTGTTCAGTTTTTTATGAAGATATTATTAAATCAAAATTTACAATTACAAAAAGAGAAGACCCAACTTATCTTCTTAAAGCAATAAAAAATAAGACAGAAATTAACAATATGATTAAATCTCATGTTTTAGATGGAGTTGCACTGACAAAATTTATTTATTGGATCAAAAATGTTAATAAAAAAATTATTACAGAAGTTGATGCTCAAAATAAACTAGAAAAATTTAGAAAAAAAAATAGTAATTATTTATATCCTAGTTTCGAAACAATCGCTGGATCAGGTGCAAATGGTGCTATTGTTCATTATAGAGCTAAAAAAGAAAATTGTAGAACAATAAAAAAAACAGACGTCTTTTTGTGTGATTCAGGTGGCCAATATGAATATGGTACAACTGATGTCACACGAACAATCTGTTTTTCAATACAAAAACTATGCATCAAAAATATTTACACAAAAGTATTAAAGGGCCATATTGCTGTAGCAAACACAGATTTAAGATTAGATAATACGGGAATAAAAATAGACAAAAGAGCCAGAAAATATTTGAATATAAGCAACTTAGATTACGNACATGGTACTGGTCATGGTGTAGGTTTCTTTTTAAATGTTCATGAGGGCCCACAATCAATTTCCAAATTTAACAAGATTAAAATTCAAGAGGGTATGATTTTAAGTAATGAACCGGGATATTATAAAAAAGGTTCTTTTGGTATTAGAATAGAAAACCTAGTTTTTGTAAAAAAAATTAAAAACAAAATTCTTTTTGAGAATTTAACTCTTGCCCCAATAGATAAAGAATTAATTAATTATAATCTTTTGACTAAATTAGAAAAAGATTATCTCTTCAAATATCACTTAAATATTTATTCCAAACTTTCAAAATACCTTACTCACAAAGAAAGAAAATGGTTAGCTACTTATATTTAGCATTTTCAAAAATTGACTTTGATTTAAAATAGTAATTTCAAGTTCTTTAGCCATATCTACTTTTCTTTTTGTGGGTTTTTCACCTATGATTAAATAGTTTAATTTTTTTGAAACAGTACTTACTGAAGTTCCAGAATTTTCTTCTATCAATGATTTTGCTTCTGCTCTACTGATACCATTCAACTTTCCTGTTACCATAAATGTTTTTTCTTTTAATAATCCATTTTTATCTTTATTTGTTGCATTTCTTATAATTAAAACTTTTTGCAATTCCTCTAAAATATTAAGATTAACCTCATTATTAAAAAAGTTATTTACTGATTTAAGTTGAGTTTCACCAATTCCATCAATATTTAATATATCATTTAGACTTTGTTTATTTGAAAAACTAATAAATCTTGAAAATGATTTAAAATATTTTGACAAAATTTTTGCATTTTCTATACCAATATGTCGTATACCTAATGAGTATATTAATCTTTCTAAAGAAATACTTTTTCTTTGATTAATTGAATATTTTAAATTTTCCATTGATTGTTTGCCCCAACCTTCTAGTTTTTCTATTTTCTTAAAATCTAATCTAAATATATCTTGTGGTAATTTTATTAAATTAAGTTTCCAAAAATTTTCGACTATTTTCTTTCCAAACCCATCAATATTAAAAGCATCTTTTGAAACAAAATGTTTTATTTTTTCTATTGCAATTTTTTCACACTTATAACCTTCGCTTGCACATCTTCTAACAGCATCCTTTCTTTTGGTAACATTATTAAATTCTTTAATTGTTTTAGAGCCACATGATGGACATTTTTTTGGAAATATAAATTTTAGCGACTTAATATCCCTCTTCGTTTTATCCACTGACAATATGTGAGGTATTACATCACCAGCTCTCTCTATAGTTGCTAAATCTCCAATTCTTATATCTTTTCGATCGATTTCATCTTCGTTATGTAAAGTTGCATTAGATACAATTACTCCCCCAATATTAACTGGTTTAATTTTTGCAACCGGTGTTAAGGCTCCTGTTCTACCAATTTGAATTTCTATATTAAGAATTTTAGATATTGCTTTATTAGAGGCAAATTTATGAGCAATAGCCCACCTTGGTGCATTAGCAACATTGCCAAGCCTTTTTTGAAGCTCAAAGTCGTTAATTTTATAAACTATACCATCGATATCAAAATCAATTTTTGTTCTGTTTTTTTCTATATTGTTGTAATTAATTAGTAAATTATCAACTCCTGTAATTAATTTATTAAGTGGGTTAGTTTTAAAACCCCAGTCATTTAATTTTCCTAAAAAATCTATTTGGTTTTTAATTTTTAAACCTTTTTCATAACCAAAAGTATAAGCAATAAATTTTAAAGGGATTTTTTTGGTATCATCTGGGTTTTTTTGTCTTAACGAACCAGATGCTGCATTTCTTGGGTTTGCAAATTTTTCTTTCAGGTTTTCAAAATCACTATTTTGTATAAAAACTTCACCTCTAATATCAATTTCTTCAGGAAAGTCTTTTGACTTAATTTTTTTTGGGATATTTTCAATAGTAGCAAGATTAACCGTAATATCTTCACCTTCTTTTCCATCACCTCTAGATAAACCAGTTTTAAACTCACCATTTTTATATATCAATGATGCTGATATACCGTCTATCTTGGGTTCTGTGCTATAAGATAGATTGAAATTTATATTTTTAGATAAAAAATTTAATATTCTTTTTTCAAAGTTAATCAGATCTTCTCTACCAAACGCATTTGCCAAAGACAACATTGAAACTCTATGTGCTTTCTTTTGAAAATTTTTAGATGGTTTAAATCCTACTATTTTTGAAGGTGAATTTTTTGAATTTAAGAATGAATGTTTGCTCTCTAAATTTAAAATACTTTTTTTTAAGTCATCATATACTTTATCAGATACTAGTGGTTTGCTAGCGTCATAATAATTTTTGTTATAATTGATTATTAACTTAATCTTTTTTTTATATTCAATTTCAATATCTTTTTTATTCATCTGAATCAAAAAGAGATTTAAATTTTTTTAAAATGTATTTTTTTCTTCTTTTATCTTTTTTAATCTTTTTAATTTTATATTTTTTATTAAATACCCTATAACTCTGTTCATACCATTTAGAAGATTGATAATTATAACCTAAAATTTTAGCATACTTTTCTGCTTCATCTATCAATCCTATGATGTAATAAACTTCTACTAATCGATGCAATGCTTCTTCAGCATATATAGTTGTGTCATATTCATCTGTTACTTTTCTAAATCTATTTATTGCAGGTATCCATTTTTTTTTATCAAAATAAAATCTACCTATATACATTTCTTTTGAAGCAAGTACGTCATTTATAAGATCTAATTTAAATTCAGAGTCTAGTGCATATTCTGTATTCGGGTATTCCTTTATTACATAAGAGAAATTTTTTTTAGCATTTAAAATTGATTGNAGATCTTTTTTTTCATCAATGATTTGTTCATAATATGAAACTGCCATTAGATAATATGCATAATCTAAATTTTTATAATATGGATAAACCCGAATTAATCTTACTAATTCAGCTATAGCATCTTCATAATAATCTTGNGTATAATAAGAATATGCTGCCATTAGAGCAGATTTTGGTGCCCANTCAGATTGTGGATATAGCATTTCTGCTTCATTAAATTTTTTTGAAGCAAATAATACGTCTCCTTGCTCTAATGAACTCANNCCTTCTTCATAAGCTTCTAGGACTTGAGCATCTAAATTTTTTTCATTAATAACAGATTGTTTTACTTTTTCTTTGGAGCATGAAAAAGAAAATAAAACTAATGTCATTAATGTAAATAGCTTAAAAAATTTCATACTAAGTTTATAATGATTTAATAAATACTTTTAAAGTGATCTTTACTGTTAAGCTATAGATCTTAATATTTTTTTATTAATTAAGGTGTGTGGAAGGTTTTTTTCTTTGATTTCTAAAATTGAAAAATTNTCCTTATCTTGAAAAACTTTTCTTAGCAATTGATTAGTTAAATAGTGTCCTCCTTTAGAACAAGTAATGCTTCCAACTATTCTATATCCTGAAGTATAAAGATCTCCAATGCAATCAAGTATTTTGTGATTAACAAACTCTTTTTCATTTCTCAAACCTTCCGTGTTTAATATCTCTTTATCTTTGACAACAATTGCATTTTCTAAACTACCACCTTTTGCTAGACCATTTTTTTTAATAAATTCAATATCCTCAAATAAACAAAAAGTTCTTGAGTTATAAACATCAGTTAAATCATCTTCATATACTTTAACTTTGTTTCTTTGATTTCCAATAATTTCATTTTTGTACTTAAGTTCAAAATCTATATCAAGACTTAAGGTTGTTGGCTGTATTGATATAAATCTCTCACCATCTGAATATTCTATTTTTTTATTTATTTTAATAATCTTAATTGGAAAATTACTTAATTTAAATCCAGTTTTAATAATTTCATCAATAAATTTTTTTGCTGAACCATCTAAAATTGGAACTTCTTCATTATCTATTTCTATGAGCGCATTATCAATCCCTAATCCAAATAATGCTCCCATCAAATGTTCGATTGTTGAAACTTTGACCCCATTCTCATTTTCTATAGTTGTATTAAGGGAGGTATTAGTCACATTCATAAAGTTTGGATATATTAAATTATTAGTTTTTAAATCCACTCTTTGAAAAACAATCCCAAAATTAGGGTCTGCTGGTTTGATGCATATATTTACATTAACACCACTATGTAGTGCGACACCTTTAAAAGAAACATTATCTTTAATTGTTTTTTGAGTTAAGTAAGACACACGAGATTTTTATTCTGATATTTGCAAATCTCAAAAACAAGTAATATTACAATAAAAAACAGATTTAACTAAATAATTGAAAAAATTTTTCAAAAAAACCTTTATTTTCATCATTTTTTGGAACTAGTAAAACTTCGTTTACATTATAGCCATGTTTGATTTTAAAGATCATTTCAGATGGTTCAAGTTTGGTACGATTAAAAAAATTTTTTATATAATTGCCGTTTAAAAATTGACTAATCTTGATTTGATATTTTTCTAAAATTNTTTCTAAACTTGAAATAAATTCATTTGAAATTGAACTAAAATTAATTTCTAAACAAAGGTCATNACNATGTAAATTATTAATAAAAGTTGAATATTTTTTTCCATTTACTAAATAATTACTAATTACTATATGGGTTATTCTTTGATCTTGATAATTTTCTTTAAATATATCTTTAGCTTCTATTAACNTATTCTCTAAATTTTTATGATTTATTAATTCATCATAATTTTTTTTTTTTACACAAATATCCACACTTAAATTTTCATCTCTGTCGATGACNAAAGTAATATTTCTAACAAAAGTAGAAANTAATTTTTCTATTTTAAAAATATTTGTATCTAGAAAGTCTACTAAATGTTCTAAAATTTGAAATTTTTTTTTATTGTCATATNTTGTCTCATTGCTNAATAAATTTTTCGAGTTTTTTATGTCAAAAACAATAATTTGAAATTTGTCTTTAGAAATTGACAAATATGTTTCAAAATCTTCTTCTTCAATCATTTAAAATAATCTGATTTTTAATTCTAGCATCAATAAATTTAATATCTTTTAAATCTTTATTATGCAAAAATTCAAATGCTAACTTTAAAGACTCTTCTGGATAATCTTTAGATAATTTGATAATTACATTATTTTTAAGTTCTAAATCCCATCTTTTAGATGAAAAATAGTATAAATTTTTAACTTCATTGTATGAAAATTTAGATTGATCAATAATTTCTTTAAATTCTAAAAATTCACTAACATCTGGTTTCCCAAAAATAAATGGCAACTGATTATAGAAGGAATTATTTTTTAAAAATTTTCCATTTGANCCGACAAGAAATATTTTTTCTTTATCATTTATCTTTGCTAAAAATTTTGTTTTTTTAATATTAATAACAAGTGATGATGGATATAACTTAAAAATCTCATATTTTTCAACTAAATTNTTTGATTTTATTTTTTTTTTTATATCTTCTCTATTAATAAAAAAAATATTTTTTAAATTTAAATTTTNAATTTGAGATATCAAAATAGAATTATCATAATTACCAAGTCCTAAAACTTTTATATTTTCAATTTCTTTAAATTTTAAATTATTAAAATTGATATTGTTAATTGAGCCAACTAAAAATAATAAAAAAAGATATGTCAAAATTTTTTTACTTTTTCGTTGTTGCATCTTTTAAAATCCACTCAATTAGTTTTATAAATGTTATTCCTTTATATTTTGCTATTTCTGGAACAAGCGATAATTTAGTCATTCCTGGTTGAGTATTAATCTCCAATAGATAAAATTTATTTTCAAAAAATTTAAAATCTGATCTAGTAACTCCTTTACAGCCAATCACTTTATGTGCCTTAAGCGACATGTTCATGACCTCATTTAATTTATTGTTTGGAAGCACAACTGGAATTATATGTTCAGTTTTTGCATTAGTGTTGTATTTGGCTTGATAATCATAAAATTTTCTTTTTGGTTTAAGTTCTATTGCTCCTAATTTCTTATTACCCATAATTGCAACTTGAATTTCTCTTCCACCAATAAATTCTTCAATAATTACTTGCTTGTAACTTTTCATTGAATTTAAAATTTTCGATATATTTTTTTTAGTACAAATAAAAACATTTACACTCGAACCCTCATTAATAGGCTTCACTACTACTGGAAATTTTAATTTCTTTTCTATTATCTTTATTAAATCAAAATTATTTTTATCATAAGAATATCTAATATATTTAGGTGTATTAATTTTATTTTTTATAAAAATTTTTTTTGATATTTCCTTGTCCATTGCTAATGAAGAAGCAATTACCCCTGAATGTGTGTATGGTATTTTAAACCCTTCTANAATAGTTTGAATATAACCATCTTCACCAAACTGCCCNTGTAAAGCATTAAAGATAACATTTGGTCTAAATTTATTAATGTTTTTTATTAAATTATTATCTGGTTCAGAAATTTTTANATTATAANCATTTTTTTTTAGTTCTTTTGCAACTTGAAAACCAGTATCAAGACTAATTAATCTTTCTTTTGAAATTCCACCAGCAAGTATTAGTATTTTTTTTTTCAAATTATTTTAAAATTTTAATTTCTGTTTCTAACTTTACACCAGTTTTTTTTAAAACACTTTCGGATACAAATTCTATTAATCTTATCATGTCATCAAACTTTGCATCACCCTTATTAACAAAAAAGTTGCAATGTTTTTCTGAAATACAGGCATCTCCAAAAGATTTTTCCAAAGAAACTGACTTTTTTATTAATTGCCAAACTTTTTCATCTGATTGATCTATTGGATTTTTGAATGTGCTTCCGCTAGTTTTAATTTTAGTAGGTTGTGNCTTTTCTTTTTTTTCTTTTAATTTAACCATTTCTTTCTTAATTAAATCTGAATCTTTTTCATAACCTTTAAAAGATGCNCTCAAAAAGATTAGATCATGTGGTAATCCGCTATCTCTATATTTAAAATTGATTTCTTTAGCTGGTATCGTAATGACTTGTCCTAATTTATTAATAGCTTGTACTGAAATTAATATGTCTTTAAATTCCCTTTCAAAACAACCTGCATTCATCTTTATTCCACCACCTACTGTACCAGGTATGCAGGATAAAAACTCAAACCCACCCAAACAATTTTTCATTGCAAACTCTGAAAGTGATTTATCACTTACAGCACTTCCAGCAATAATTATNTCTTCCGACAAAAGAGAAATATTATTAAAATTATTTGAAAGTTTTATTACAACACCATCATAAATTTTATCAGTGATTAAGGTATTTGATCCAACACCTAGAACAAATAGTTTTTCTTTATCTTCAATTTTTTTTAAAAATTTAATTAATTCCTTTAAACTGGTTGCTTTAAAATAAATTTTAGTCTTACCACCTATATTAAACCAGTTTTTTTTTTTTAAACTATAATTNAATCTTATATTATCATTAAATTCTGATAACAGATCATCTTGATTNATNCTCATTATAAATATTTAGGCATTTCTCTCATCCATGCCGAGATAGTTCCCGCACCCATTCCAATAACTATTTTTTTTCCATATATATTATTCTTTACATATTTTGCTAATTGAAATCTATCATCTACCAGAAATAATTTAACTTTTGAATTTTTAATTATTTCTCTTGCAAAATTTTGATAATTGAAACCTAATTTCATTTTTTCACCTGCAGTATAAATTGGTAATAAAATAACTTTGTCCGCATCTTTAAATGCATAAGTAAATTCTTTCTTTAAATCTTTTAATCTTGAAATTCTATGGGGTTGGAAAATACATACTTTGTCATAACCTTTATAGACATTATTTACTCCATCTAGCACAACTTTTATTTCTGTTGGATGATGAGCATAGTCATCAAAAAAATCTACTTTATTAAATGTAAAAATTTTATTAAATCTTCTTTGAACTCCCTTAAAATTTTTTAAACCTTTTTTAATATTTGAAACAGTTAAACCTACTGTGATAGCTAAAGCTGATGCTGCAACAGAATTTCTAATGTTATGTGTCCCTAATAGAGGAATCTTGATTTTTTTAATTAATCTATTTTTTTTATTTGGTAAAATTATTTTTAAATCAAACTCAGAATAATCTCTCATTTGTTTTATGTTTTGAATGCAAAAATTTGATTTTGTGTCGACACCATATGTATAAAAATTTTTATTAGTTAATTTTTTAATTAAATTTTTATTATTCTTATCATCTATGCAAATAAATGATTTTCCAAATGATGGAACTTTATTTACAAACTTAATAAAATATTTATTAAGCTCATTCATAGAACTATAGAAATCCATATGCTCTCTATCGATATTAGTTATTATTGAGTATGTGGGTGGAATATGGATAAAGCTACCATCTGACTCATCTGCTTCCAGAATTGACCAATCACTTTTACCTAGTTTAGCTGTATTATTAATTGAATTTATGACACCTCCATTAATAATAGTTGGNTCTATTTTAGTTTCTTGAAAAATTGAAGCTATAAGTGAAGTCGTGGTAGTCTTACCATGAGAGCCAACAACTACAATATTTTTTGTAAGAGAAACTATATTCGCCAGCATTTCTCCTCTTTTGTAAATTGGTAATTGTTTTTTTTTTGCCTCTACTAACTCTGGATTATTTCTTTTAATTGCTGAAGAGACAACAACGATAGTGNCATTATCAATGTTCTGTTTTTTATGTCCAATCGTAATCTTTATTTTTTCCTTTTTTAATCTGTCTATATTTTTATTGCTGGCTATATCACTTCCTTGAATTTTAAAACCTTTACCCTTCATTATAAGNGATAATCCACTCATTCCTATTCCACCAATACCAACAAAGTGGATAATCTCGGATTTTGCTAATTTAATTTTCATTTATAATATTTAATAAATTTTGATTAACATTATTCCAAGTATTTTGGTAATTTAATTTTTCTAAATTATTTTTTTTCTTAAGAATTTCATCTTTATCGCTCAAAATATTTATTAACAAATCTTCAAATTTTTTTTTATCAAAATTAATTTGATCAACAACCCAGCAACAATCTTTATGTTTATAATAATTTGCATTTTCTAATTGATGATTATCTTTAGAACTTGGCAATGGGATGGCAATAAAAGGTTTATTAAGAAGAGATATTTCAGCTAANGTAGAGGCTCCTGCTCTTGTTATNCATAAATCTACTTGATCTAAGAGCAAATTNAGATTTTGGTCAAAATCAAAAACAATATTATCAATTTTATTTTCTGAATATAAATTTTTAAGAGTGTTTATATTTTTTTGATTTGTTTGATGAAATATTTTTAAAGATTTCGTTTTTGATATTTTAATAATTGACTCATGTAAGATCTTATCAAATATTTGTGCTCCTTGACTTCCTCCAATTATAATTAAGGTAAATTTTTCATTTTTATATTTTTTTAATTTATCTACATAATATTTTTTTCTTATAAGTGGATTTAAAATTTTTATTTTGCTTCGAAATTTTTTTGGAAAACCAATAATATTTTCAGAATAACATATTATTTTTTCAGAAAATTTTATAAAAAATTTATTTGCTCTTCCAATAACCATATTTGGTTCTAGTAAAAAAATTTTAATACTTAACATTCTTGCTGCTATACATAATGGTAGAGACATATATCCACCTGTTGAAATCAGAATTTGAATTTTCTCATTTTTTAATAGAAATAAAGATTTTAGTGTTAAAAAAACTACTTTTAAAATTGAAATAGGTAATAAAATTAATTTATTTAACTTAGGTGTATCTACTACAAAAATTTTATAATTCTCATTATTTAGATATCTTAAACCTCTAATATCACTTGAAATTGAAACGTCATAATGATTTTTTAAATGATCATGCATTGTAATCGCAGGAACAACATGTCCGCCAGACCCTCCTGTGGAAATTAAAATTTTACTATTCATTTTCAATTATTTATTTTTCTTTTAGTCAAATTTAAGATTATTCCAGATAATATTGAAATACTTACTATTGAAGAGCCTCCGTAACTCAAAAATGGTAATGTCATACCAGTTGTAGGAAATAATCTAATATTAACACCTACGTGAATGGTTGCCTGCATTAAGATTAGGCTCACACATCCAATTAAAACAAGTTTAATTTTATCATTTTTTTCATAATTTATTTTTTTAAAAACCATGTAAATAAACATTAAAAATAATAACAATATTAATATTATGGCAACAACACCAAACTCCTCAGAAATTACAGATATAATATAATCAGTGTGTGCCTCTGGTACTCGATTTTTTAACGTTCCTTCACCAATACCTTTTCCAAAAAAACCACCACTTGTAATCGACTCAATTGCTTTATCAGACTGAAAATTATGTGTTCCTGTATCTCTATTAAAGAAAGAAGAAATTCTTCCTTGAATATAATCAAACTTAGGGACGTATATAATTAAATAAGCTAGTAAACTAAAGGCAAATATTGAAAAAACAAAAAGAAAAAAGATGTTGATACCAGAGGTAAAAATTAAGATTGCCCAAGAAAAAACAACTAGAAGAGTTTGACCAATATCGGGCTGCATTATTAGAAGTAAAGAAATCATTGACACTAAGATAATTGATAACAAATATTTCAAATAAAGATTCGAGCTTCTGTTACTACATATAATAGTTGATAACATAATGATTAAAAAAGGTTTTAATATCTCAATAGGTTGAAATCTTGGTAAAAAAAATAAATCTATCCATCTTTTTGATCCCTTTACCTCAATACCAATAACTGGAACCAAAAATAGTGAAATTAAAGCAACAACAAAAAAAATTAGTGAATAATTAAATAACTGATCAGTTTTTATAGAGGAAAAGATAAANATTATAAATATTCCTATAAAGATATAGATTAAATGCTTAAAAAAAAAGAAATAACTATTTGTATCCAGTTTATCTGAAGCAATTAATGAAGTTGAAACTAATGAAAAAAAAAGTCCAATTGTAAATAATAAAGCTATAAGAAAAAAAATATGTTTATCTATATTTTTCCACCACTGATAATAAAATTTATAAAAAAAACTATCGCTTTGCATTAACAAATTTTTTAACTAATTGATTAAAATAACGTCCTCTATTTTCGAAATTTTTAAAACTATCAAATGATGCCCCNGCAGGACTAAAGAAAATAATATTTTTTTTTAATTTTGTCTTTTTTAAATNGGAAAATATTTCACNTAGCACGTCATTTAAATTAATAAAATTTTTTAATGACATCTTATTTTTAAGATTTTTTTGAAATTCTTCATGATTATTTCCAAAGATAAATGTTTTAAAATTCTTGCAATGTTTTTTGGATAAATTAAATTGATCACCCTTCTTTGGTATGCCACCTAAAATCCAAAAAACATTTTTTAAATCTTTCAATAAATTTTCTGATGAAGCAAAACTAGTTGACTTTGAATCATTAATTATTGTTAAATTCTTATTTTCAAAAATTATTTGTTGTCGGTATTGTAGTCCTTTAAATCGATTTAAAGTTTTAAATAAACTTTTATTATCTAATTTTAGTGTATCTGAAATTTTTAGAATAAAAGATAAATTTTCTCTATTTCCTACAGATGAAAAGTATTTATTTTTTAATTGTTTAATTGCTTTATTTGCTTTTATTAAATCAACTTTAATAATTTTTTGTTTGAATTTTTTATTATTAATTTTTTTATTAATTAACAAATCATTTTTTTTTACAAATGCTATAGATTTATATGACTGTGAATTTAATAACTTAAATTTAGCATTTACATAATTTTTTAAATTTTTATGTCTCTCTATGTGATCAGGGCTAATGTTAAGTATTACTGAGTATTCTGAAGTAAATAATTTACTATAATCTAACTGATATGATGAAGCTTCAATCACAAAAACAGTATTTTTCGTAATTTTTGTTTCGGATAATGCAGGATTTCCAATGTTTCCAATCAATCTANAGTCATAGTTTTGATCTAAGAAAACTTCATGTAAAATTTTAGCTGTAGTAGATTTTCCATTGGTGCCAGTAATAGTAATGCTTTTATTTTTATAAAATGAATAAAATATATCTAAATCTGTGTATATTTTTGAGAAATTTTTTTTAAGAAATTTAGATAATTTACACTTTGAAGCATCAATACCTGGACTAATAATAATTTTATCAAACTTAATTTTGGATATCGCATGAATATTTTTAAGTCTTTGTTTTGTTTTATACTTAAATTTATTTTTTACGTTATCGTCAAATAAATATACTTTAGCTTTATTATTTAAAAATTTGAATGATGAAATTCCACTCTTACCCAGTCCATATATTAATATTTTTTTTTCTAAAAAAATATTTTTATTACTTATCATTATCTTAATTTTAAAGTAGCCAAACCTATCATTGCTAAAATAATTGATATAATCCAAAATCTTATTACGATGGTTGATTCTGGCCATCCTTTTTTTTCAAAATGATGGTGTATAGGTGCCATTCTAAAAATTCTTTTTCCTGTTAGTTTAAAAGAAATTACTTGGACCATTACCGAAATAGCCTCTAGAACAAATAATCCACCTGTAATTGCTAGTACTATTTCATGCTTAGTAATTATTCCAACCGCACCTAGAGAACCACCAAGTGCTAGAGAGCCTGTGTCGCCCATAAAAATTTTTGCTGGTGGTGCATTAAACCATAAAAATCCTAAACATGATCCTATTATTGCTCCACAAAAAATTGAAACTTCACCTGTACCTTCAATATAAGGAATTTGTAAATAATCTGAAAAAACAATATTTCCTGTTACATAGCTTATAAATGCAAAACAACCAGCAACCAGAATTACAGGAACTGTAGCTAATCCATCAAGCCCATCAGTTAAATTAACTGCATTAGATGATCCTACAATTACAAATACAGAAAAAGGAATAAAAAACCAACCAAGATTAATTATTAAATTTTTAAAGAATGGAAAATACAAATTAGTAATTTCTTGATAGTCTGCAAAATAGACAAAAAAACTAATTCCTAAAATTGNTAGTAAAATTTGTGATATNATTTTGAATTTTGANGAAATGCCTGAGGAATTATTATATCTAATTTTTTTATAATCATCTAATGCACCAAGTAAGCCAAAAGAAGTNGTTATATAAATACAAAAAAGTATACCTACATTAGATAAATCACCCCAACATAAAATTGAAATTAATAATCCAAATAAAATGATTACTCCACCCATTGTAGGTGTACCAATTTTTTTTACAATATGATCTTTTGGTCCATCATCACGTATAGGATTTAATATTTTTCTATTTGAAAAAAATTTAATGAAAGGTTCACCAATTAATAAAACAATTATTAATGAAGTGAACAAAGATAATCCTGTTCTAAATGTTATATATTTAAAGACATTTAAAAAGCTAAAAGTATCAATAAAATTTAATAAAAATTGATAAAGCATTTATTTATTGTCTTTCAAATTATTCACTATTTTATTGAGTCCTGTCGCGTTTGAAGCCTTTATCATGAGATAATCATTATTATTTAAATGGTTTTTAATCAAATCAATAATTTGAGAATTATTATTTAATATCCTTCCTCTTTTTGATTTTATAACAGAATTGAATGCATGAGAAATTTTACTACCCTTAACAAATAACTTATCTATTTTGGTTTGGTTTATTATTGCTCCGATAGATTGATGAAGTCTTTTAGAATGTTTACCAAGCTCAAGCATATCGCCAAGTAGTATATATTTTTTTGAATTTTTTGAATCAATTTTATCATAGTTTAAAATTGCTGATTTGAGAGATAATGGATTTGAATTATAACTTTCATCAATCAAATTTAATTTTTTATTATTAATATTTATTTTAGAAATATCCCCTCTACCATTTGGTATTTTAAAATTAAGAAATATATTTTTATTTATTTTGGATATATCAAAAAAAATACTCATAACTCCCAAGGTAGCTAAAATATTATAAATATTATTTTGAAAATCGTTAAAAATTAAGAAAGAAGTTTTTAAATTATTTATTTCTATTATTGCCTTAAATTTATTTCCAATTTTTTTAATGTTAATGAGTTTAATATTTGAATTTTTATTATTAATACCAAATGATAAGATTTTAAGATTTTTTTTATTAGCTATTTTTTTATGTAAAGCAAAAAAAGTGTCGTCTGCATTAAGAACAATGAAACCATTATCTTTTGTATTATCAATTATTTCTGATTTTGCTAATGCAATTTGTTTCAAATTTCTAAAATTTTTAGCATGAGCATAGTTAATGTTGGTGATCACACTAACATCTGGTTGAGCAATTTTAGAAAGATAATCAATTTCACCTTTTTTATCCATTCCTATTTCCAAAACTCCATAATCATCTTTTTGATCTAAATTAAAAATACTTAAAGGAACACCATATTTATTGTTGTATGATTTAGGAGAAATGCCTACTTTGGATATTTGATTTAATGAACTACCTAATAATTCTTTCAAAGTAGTTTTTCCACAACTTCCTGTAATAGCTATAATTTTTGTATTTATATTTTGTCTATATATTTTAGAACTTTTTGTTAAAATTTCTAGAGTATCCTTAACTTTAATTTGACGATTAATATTATTATTTTTATTAATTATATTTACTATTGCTATTGATGCTTTTTTATTAAAGGCTTCACTCACAAATTTATTACCATCATTTTTTTTTCCTTTAATTGCAAAAAAAATGTCACCTTTTTTTATTTCTTTAGAATTAATTTTCGCTTGTTTAAAAAAAACATGATTAGATTTCTTTTTTCTGTAGAGCTCTTTGATTATATTAACTTTTAAATTATTTGATAAAGCCAAATTTTTTATTTTTATTGCATTAAGAATAATTTTTTTGTCTGAAAAGAAAATTTTTTTAATGCCAATTTCCTGGATTGTTTCATGACCTTTTCCAGCTACAAGTAAAATTTCTCCAGTATTTAAATAATTTATTGCTTCTGATATTGCCTTTGCTCTATTTGAAAATTCCAACACTTTTTGCTTTTTTATCCCTTTTTTTATGTCTTTTCTTATTTTGCTGGCTTGTTCTAGTCTTGGATTATCATCAGTAAGATATATTTTATCAGAAAAAAAATCTGCAATTTTACCCATTTTAGCTCTTTTATCTTGATCTCTATTCCCTCCACATCCAAACACTAAAACAATTTTGTGTCCTGGAAATTGCTCTTTTAAATTTTTAATACAAGTTTTCAAAGCATCCGGTGTATGCGCATAGTCTAATATTACTTTTGAATTATTTTTAATTCTGCCTATTTTTTCAAATCTGCCTTCTACAGATTTTATTTTTGGTATAACATTTAATACTTCTTTAATATTAATGTTACTTTTTATTGATGCAATGACTGCCATTAATACATTTTTTAATTGAACTTTTCCTATCAAATTAAGTTTAATTTTGTGTATTAAATTATTGTATTTTATCTCCAACAATTGAGCTTCATCTTCAAACTTATGAGATAAGAATTGAAAATTATTTTTCTTATCTAATAACGAAAAAAGGTTTAAATTTTTATTTGATGCTATTTTTTTTATTTTTTTAAATTGAGATATTTTTTCATCGGTTATTATATTTCCATTTTTTTTAATTAATTTTTCAAATAAATATAATTTAGCTTTTAAATAATCTTTTATATTTTTGTGATAATCTAAATGATCTTGTGATAAATTTGTAAATATTCCAGTATTGAAAGATAATCCATCCAATCTATTTTGGCTTAAGCCATGACTGGATGCTTCCATAATGACATTATTAATATTTTGCTTTTTTAAATTGCTTAAAATTTTGCTTAATTGAATCGGNTCTATTGTGGTATTAGATAAATTTTTTTTAAATTTTTTTGATTTAATTCCTAAAGTTCCAATTGAAGCAACTTTTTTATTATTCAAATTTAATATCTGATAATAAAAATCTGCAATAGATGATTTTCCATTTGTACCTGTAACTGCAACAATATTACTGGGTATTTTGCTATTAATTTTAAATGAAATTTCAGCTAATAACTTTCTAATATTATTTGATTGAATAAATAAAATACCATTTTTTAATCTACTAATTTTTTTTTCAGTTATAATTATTTTTGCACCATTCGAGATTGCAGATGATATAAAGCTATTACCATCTATTTTATTTCCTTTAATTGCAAAAAAAATATAATTTTTTTTTATTTGATTGCTATTAAATGAGATTCCTGAAAAAAAAAATTTTTTGTAACTATCTTTAATATTCGGGAAGTAATCTCCTAGAAGCATAATTAATTAATTTCTAGATATTTTGTGGCTAAAATAGGCCCAATTTTGTCCATTATTTTTCCAGCTACCTCTACTGAAGTCCACCCTGCTGTATTATACAAGGTTCCCTTCCAACCACCTTTTTGATGCCGGTATTTATAATAATAATCCTTTGCTTTTTGTGGCGTGTCCAACATAACAACAAACACATATTGTGGATTTGAAGTTGGAAATATTGAAGCGAACGTATTTATCTTAGCTTCAGAATAAGAACCTTCTTTTGGTTGATCTGCAGTTCCNGTTTTGCCACCAATTTCGTAATTTGCTACATCAGCGAATTTTGCGGTTCCTTCTTCTGTATTAACGATCTTTCTTAAAGCTGTAACTACTTGTGCAGAAACTCCTTTATTAATCAATCTAATCCCTTTTTTATTATTTTCAGTATTCTTATTAATTAAAGTCGGTCTAACATCATAACCTCCATTAGATATTACTGCATAACCTTTTGCTAACTGAAGAATTGTGGTTGCAACACCATGCCCAAATGAAGCTGTAGCTAATTTACATTTTCCAAAATTATAATCCTTTTGTGGAGCCACTTCGCCTATGTCAAAATCAATTGAACTTAGAACACCTACTTTTTCCAAAAAAGACTTATGTTTTTCTGATCCAATCATTTGAGCAATTCTAACTGAGCCAATGTTTCCTGATCTAATTAAAATTTGTTCGGCTGTTAAATCTGAAGGAATTTTATTGTCATACTCTCCTATTCTATGTTTATCACATCGAATAGATTTNGGTAAATCAAAAAATTCAGTTTCTGGTTGTATTAAATCTTCGTTTAAAGCGCTCGCAAATGTTAATGGTTTAAAAACTGAGCCAAGTTCATAAGTTCCTTTGGTAACTCTATTAATAAAATTAACATCAGTTATATTCTGCCTTTCATTTGGATTAAAATCAGGCAATGAAATAAGTGAAAGTATATCTCCATTATTTACATTCATTAGTATTGCTGCACTACCTTTGCTTTTAAAAATTTCTTGATATCTAATTAATTCGTTACGTATTAAAAACTGCACATCTTTATCAACTGTAAGTTTCATGAGTTTTTTTGATTTTCTTAAAATTTCGTCAAAAGATTTTTCAAGACCAGAAATTCCATTATTGTCATCGTCTATTTGACCAATAATATGACTAAAAAGATTTTTTTGAGGATACATTCTTAAAACCTTTTCCTCTGGCTTTATAGATTTATCTCCAAGTTTCATTATTTTTTCGTAGTTTTCTTCAGAAATTTTTTTTTCTAACCAAAAGAATTTTTTTGTATCAAGCTGCTTTTTAATTTTATTAAAATCTTTATTGGGAAAAATAATGTTTAAACTTAATAAAAGTTTTTTCTTATCTATTACATCTGACGTCTTTATGCCTATGTCGATAGATTTAACTGTTTTAGCTAAATAATTACCATTTATATCAGTTATATCTGCTCTATAGAGATTATTAGTAAATGCAGGAAAGCTATCCGCTATTTTAACTTTAGATTTACGTGATCCAAGATGAATTAAATGAATAGTATAAATAAGATAAATAATAAAAAAAATGAAAAATATAAATGCTACTCTATTAAATTGTATATTTAAGTTTGCTTCATTTTTTTTATAAACAAAATTATTTTTATAATCTTCAATAACAATTTTTGATCTTAATTTTTTCATTAATCTTTAATTATTTTTAAATCTTGAATTTTTTTATCTCGATTAATAGTTTTGAAAACTTTAATACTTTCAATTTTTTTTTGTACTAAGTCATTTTCAAAATATAATGATTGAAATTCCAATAATTTTTCTGAAGAACTTAAATAATCATGTTCTAATTTAATCTTTTCATACTCAGAATTTAAGACTCTTAAATTTTCTTTTACTGTAAAAATTTTATCTTCATTTTTTTTTGCTGAATTTTTAATTATTGCTGTTGATAAAATTAATGAAAAAATTATTAATACTAAGAAAATTTTTTTCACAGATTGTCACCAAAGTTTTCTATCTCGATCAGATTGCTAAATTGATCTAGAATGTCAGTTTCAAAATCATAAAAATCAGTTTTTTTAATTGCATATCTTAATTTTGCAGACCTTGATGGTAAATTTTCATTTATTTCTTCATCAGATGGCACAATTGGTTTTTTTTCATTTAGCTTAAGTAAAGTTTCTGCTTGTTCTGTAATAGGCACATATCGTGATATACTTTTTTTTTCAGAAAGACTTTTAAAAAAATATTTGACAATTTTGTCTTCCAGTGAATGGAATGTAACTACTGCTAACACTCCATCTTTTTTCAAAACTTTTGTTGCATTAATAAGTCCAGATATTAATTCACTAATTTCTTTATTAACCAAAATTCTTAGAGCTTGAAAAACTTTTGTGGCACTATGAACTTTATAGTTTTTTTTTCTTTTCGTCTTATCTATGATCTTTACTAGAGTTTGGGTATCTATCTTATTTTTTAATCTCTCTTTAACAATATTTCTGGCTATAAATTTGCTTTCTTTTTCTTCACCAAAAAATTTAAATATTTTATCTAGCTTCTTTTCATCTAGTTTATTTATTACGTCCTCAGCTGAATAATTATTTAAACCCATTTGCATATTTAAGTTTCCTTTGGATTGAAATGATAATCCTTTTTTAGGATCTTTTATTTGTGTATAAGAATAGCCAAGATCAAAAACCACACCTTTAATATTCTCATTTTTGAGTTTTAAATTATTAAGTTGGCTAAATTTAATATTTTTAAATAAAAATCTATCTTCAAATTTATCTTTAAGCTGATTAGCTTTTACTTCACTTTCAATATCACGATCTAAAGCTATTACTTTAGTATTTTCAAACTCTAAGATTTTTTTTGAATAACCACCTTGACCAAATGTGCAGTCAATAAATGTGCCACCATATTGAGGGGTAATAATGCTAATAATTTCTTTTAGCAGTACCGGATAATGTCTTTGCACTTCCGATACTATGGTGGCTTCCATTTATTTCTTTGAAGACCATTAATTTTTTTGTCTTCTTAGGAATGCTGGTATCTCAAGATCGTCATCTTCTTCGTCACTTGAAGATAATAAATCATCTGAACTTAAATTTTCAGTTTCTGAACTAAATAAATCTGGTGCATCGGAGTCAACACCAAATTCCTTAAGATCATTAGAAACTTCTTCTTCAATATTTTCTTCTACTATTTGTTCTTGAGGTTCTTCCATAGCCTCTTGTGTAAAAGACTTTTCCATTTCATTTACAGAGCTATCTTCAACAACACTTTCGGTTTCAAAATTATTACTGTTCATTGTTTCCCCATTTGTAACATTCGAATTTAAGTGTTCTTGATGTTGCTCTTGAACAATTTCATTTTCAAGTTTAAGTGCATTAGCACCATGTGAAACAGGATTGGAAATTGAGTTTGAAAAATTAAAAGATGCAGATGACCCTACGTTTGAAAAATCTGAATAGCCTGGATTTCTGTTTTGAATACGATGAACCATATTTATCACAGATTTTGTCTCCGGTTGTTGACCATCTAATGATGTCGCAACAATTGAAACTCTCATTTTTCCATCTAGCTCAGCATCAGTGATAGCACCAATAATTAACTCTGCTTCTGGATCAACTTCTGCTCTAACTTTGTTAACTGCCTCATCAACTTCAAAAAGTTTAAGGTCTTTTCCACCCGTAATATTAACCAACAATCCTTTTGCACCTTTCAAAGTATAGTCATCAATTAATGGATTGCTTACTGCCATGTCTGCAGCTTTAAGAGCTCTNCCCTCTCCTTCAGCTTCGCCAGTTCCCATCATAGCTTTGCCCATAGANGCCATAACAGTTTCAACATCAGCAAAATCAAGATTAATCAAACCTGGTCTTACCATCAAATCTGTTATGCTTTGAACTCCATGCATTAAAACATTATTTGAAAGATTAAAAGAATCTTCAAATGTTGTTTGCTCATTTGCTATTTTAAACAAATTTTGATTTGGAATAACAATTATTGTATCAACATGTTTTCTTAATTCTTCTAAACCTTGTTGTGCTCTTCTCATTCTAGAGGGACCTTCATATAAAAATGGAAGAGTAACAACACCTACCGTTAAAATATTTAATTCTTTAGCGGCTCTAGCAATGACATGGGCAGCACCAGTGCCTGTTCCACCACCCATACCAGCTGCTATGAAAACCATATTTGCACCTTGAAGTGTGTTTACTATTTCATTTAAAGACTCGTCTGCTGCTGCCTGACCTATATCAAGTTTCGCACCAGCNCCCAAACCTTTGGTTAGATTTAAACCAATTTGAATTCTTGTTTTGCATTTACTTAGCTTTAAATCCTGTGCATCAGTATTGACTGCAATAAATTCTACACCTTGTANATTATTTTCAATCATTTCATTTATTGCGTTTCCGCCTGCTCCACCAACTCCCATTACTAATAGTCGTGGCTGTAGCTCTTTAATTTCTGGTGCTTTAAAGTTAATTGTCATCTGTTATTTCCCCTCATAGTTGTTAAAATGTTTTTCCCATTTAAGGTTTGCTCGATTTAAATTTGCTTTTTTTCTCGCTGTTACCTTAAATTTTTCAAATGCAGTTGGCTCCCATATTTGGAAAGTTTGACCTTGACCAACAAACAACATGCTATTTTTTATCTTGGCATGCTTTAATAATTTTAAAGAGATAGATATCCTTCCTTCGCTATCAAATTGTAAATTTGTACTCTCTGCTAAAATTGATGTTGCAAAGAAATCTCTTTTTTCTTCAAAGGGATTTAAAGAATCTATTGCAGAAGAAATTTTTTCAATTCTGTCTTGTGAACATGCTTCTAATGATGAATTATTAAATGATGGATAACAAACAACTCCATTGTATCCTAAATTTGACAAATGAGATCTAAAACTAGCTGGCACAGAAACTCTTCCTTTTTTGTCTAATTTGTTCTCGTAAGTTGATAAAAACATATAATTTATAATTTTTTAATTCCATAATTGGGAATATATGGGAATATATGGGTTATTTAATATGCTGTCAAATACTCATTATTATTGATTTTTGACTGCAGTTAATAACTTTTTTATAATCAAATGTGTAAGATGGATCAAATTATTAGAGCTAGCAACAATAAATCATGGGATTGAAAAAAAAGAACAAAGTTGATTCAATAATGAATTAAAACAAGAACATTTTATTATATTAAAAACTTAACTTGTGGATAGTTTTGCCAGATAAATTATAAGCCGGGTTCTGTCATTTAAATCTATCATTTGTCTAGGCTTAAAATCACTCTTAAGCTCAAGCAACTAACCCTGATGACGAGCCAAGGATGGCTTTTAGTTTTTCAACAATGTCATCTCTACTTAGTCTTGCTCCCAGTGGGGTTTTCCAGCGTTCATTGTTACCAATAGAACCGGTGTGC